>LNFM01001924.1_pt1 | contig 54683 bp, 45 predicted proteins | sample 596031 | NCBI WGS metagenome assembly LNFM01 (sample SAMN04254537, study PRJNA301005) | activated carbon metagenome | isolation source: dual media filters at the Ann Arbor, Michigan drinking water treatment plant | place: USA: Ann Arbor
CCGGCGCGTCGTCCACCAGGTGCAGGATGCGGTCGCCGTCCGGGCGCGTCATGGCGGCGAGGCAGGCGCGGGCGATGTCGTCGCGGTGGATGCGGCCGAAGGCGTGGCCGGGCTTCACCACCCGCTTGGCCGTGCCCTCGCGCAGGTCGTCGAAGGCCGAGCGGCCGGGCCCGTAGATGCCGCCGACGCGCATCACGTCCACCGCGCAAGGCAGCGCCTGCCATTGCCGCTCGGCGGCCAGCCGCCGGATGGAGCGCGGCTGCATCGGGGTCGGCTCCGTCGGCTCGTCCACCGCCGCGCCGCCGCGGTCGCCATAGACGCCGGTGGTGGAGAGGTAGCCCACCCAGCGCAGCGGCGCGGCGCGCAGGGCCGCGGCGTGCAGCGCCCAGGCGGGGTCGCCGCCCTCGCCCGGCGGGGCGGTGGCCAGGATGTGGGTGGCGCGGGCGTAGGGCGCGGGGTCGGCGAAGCGCGCCTGCCCCTCGCCGGGCTTGCCCCGCGTGGTGGTGGTGACGGCCCAGCCGGCGCGGCGCGCCAAGGCGGCGACGGCCGCGCCCGAATACCCGGCGCCGATGATCAGCAGGTGTCGCTCCATGGCCTTGATCTGGCGAAGAATCCCGCGCTGCGCTAGGGAGGGCGCGTGCGTGCCCCCCTCCCCCTCCTGCTCGGCTTCGCGGGAACCCTGGCCTGCGCCGCCGGCGCGGCCTGGTGGTTCTGGCCGCAGATCGCGCCGCCGCCGGAGCGCATCGTGCTGGGCGAGGCGCCCCTCCTGCCCCTGCCGCCGGAGCCGCCGCGCATCGCCGACGGCGCGGAATACGAGGAGTGCCTGGCCCTGCTGCGCCGCGACGTGGACGAGGCGCAGCGCTTCGCCCTGGCTTGGGAGGCCACCGGCGGCGGCGAGGGCGCGCGCCATTGCCTGGCGCTCGCCACCATCGGCACCGGCGAGCCGGCGCGGGCGGCGGAGCGGCTGGAGCGGCTGGCCTCCGGCTCGCGCGCCGGCAACCAGGCGCGCGCCGCGGTCTTCGGCCAGGCGGCGCAGGCCTGGAGCATGGCGGGCGAGAACAACCGCGCCTTCGGAGCCATCACCATGGCGCTGACCCTGGCCCCCTTCGACACCGAGCTGCTGGTGGACCGCTCCGTCATCCTCGCCAGCCGCGGCCGCTACCGCGAGGCGCTGGAGGACCTGGACCGCGTGCTGGCGATCGAGCCGAACCGGGCCGAGGCGCTGGTGTTCCGCGCCGCCGCCCTGCGCCACCTCGACCGGGTGGAGGAAGCCCGCGCCACCGTGGACCGCGCCCTGGAGCTGGACCCCGACGCCGCCGAGGGGCTGCTGGAGCGCGGCATCCTCAAGCAGCTGCGCGGCGACGTTCTGGGCGCGCAGGCCGACTGGCGCCGCGCCGTGGAACTCGCCCCCGACAGCGCGGCGGCCGAGCTGGCGCAGCAGAACCTGGCGCTGAGCGAGCTGGGGCCGCAGCGCAGGTAAAGGTCAGAAGTCCAGGTCGGCGTAGTGCGCGGGCGGCGCCATGCCGCTCACTCGGTCGCACAGCAGGCCTCGGAAGGAGGGGCGCGACTTGATGCGGCTGTACCAGTCGCGCGCCGCCGGGTTCAGCGTCCAGTCCACGTCGTTGGCGTAGTCCAGCGCCGACAGGTGCGCGGCCGCCGCGAAATCCGCCAGCGAGAGGTGCTGCCCGGCCAGCCAGGGCCGCGTCTCGGCCAGCCAGCCGATCACCTCCATGTGCGGCTTGAGGTTGGCGTAGCCGGCGCGGATCGCCGCCCCGTCCGGGTTGCCCAGGCCGAGCGGGCGCTTCAGGTGGCGCTCCCACAGCAGGTTGCGCGTCACCTCCTCGCCGAACTTGCCGTCGAACCAGGCGACCAGGCGGCGCACCTCCGCGCGCTCCGCCAGGGTGCGGCCGAACAGGCTGATGTCGGGGTAGGCCTCGTCCAGGTACTCGCAGATCGCGTAGGAATCGGCGATGGCGAGGCCGTTCTCCTCCACCAGCACGGGCACGGTGCCGGCGGGGTTCAGGGCCAGGAACTCGTCGCGCCGCTCCCACACGCGTTCGGCGCGCAGCTCGAAGGGAATACGCTTCTCGGCGAGGGCGAGGCGCACCTTGCGCGAATAAGGCGAGAGCGGGAGGTGGTAGAGGACGCGCATCGCGCCGATTGATGCCACGCGCGCCGGTTGCGGTGTAGGGAACAGAACGTGTCCACAGCAACATGCGGACACATTTCGTCGCGTCTATTCCGCGGCTTGCGGCACCTCGCTCATCGGGCGTGGGAGGTACTTCGCGTATTCCTTCGGGACGATGTGCCAGAAGGCGTCGCGCTGCGTGGCCCAGTCGTTGAGGATCATCGCCGCGTGGCGGCTGCCGGTCTCGGCGACGTGGCGCTCCAGGATCGCCGTCAGCGTGGCTTCCCAATGCGGGGAGGACAGGCGCTGCCACAGCAGCGTGTCCGGGTTGACCCGGCGCTCGAAGGTGCCCGCGGCGTCGTGGATGAAGGCCATGCCGCCGGTGAAGCCCGCGCCGAAATTGTCGCCCACCGGGCCCAGCACCACCACCGTGCCGCCGGTCATGTACTCGCAGCCATTGGCGCCCACGCCCTCGACCACCGCCAGCGCGCCGGAGTTGCGGACCGCGAAGCGCTCGCCCGCCTGGCCGGCGGCGAAGAGCGCCCCGGCGGTGGCGCCGTACAGGCAGGTGTTGCCGATGATCGTGTTCTCGTTCCACACCAGCGAGGAGGAGGGCGCGGGCCGCACCACGATGGTGGCGCCCGACAGCCCCTTGCCCACGTAGTCGTTGCTGTCGCCATAGACTTCCAGCTTCAGCCCCTTCACCCCGAAGGCGCCGAGCGACTGGCCGGCGCTGCCGCGCAGCCGCACCGTCAGGTGCCCGTCCTGCAGGCCCGTCATGCCGAACTGCCGCACGATGCGCGACGACACCTTGGTGCCGATGGCGCGGTGCGTGTTGCGGATGTTGTAGGCGAGCTGCATCTTCTCGCCGCGCTCGAACAGGGGTGCGGCGTCCTTCAGCATGTCGGCGTCCAGCGTCTCGGGCACCTCGTTGCGGCCCTCGATGGTGCAGAACGGCTTCTCGTGCCCCGCATCGGCGCGCACCAGCAGCGGGTTGAGGTCGAGGTCGTCCAGGTCCGCGGCACCCCGGCTCACCTGCCGCAGCAGGTCGGTACGGCCGATCACGTCCTCCAGCTTGCGGAAGCCGAGCGAGGCCAGGATCTCGCGCACCTCCTCGGCGACGAAGGAGAAGAGGGCGATCACCTTCTCCGGGCTGCCGGCGAACTTGGCGCGCAGCGCCTCGTCCTGGGTGCAGACGCCCACGGGGCAGGTGTTGGAATGGCACTGCCGCACCATGATGCAGCCCATCGCCACCAGCGAGGCGGTGCCGATGCCGAACTCCTCGGCGCCCAGCATGGCGGCCACCACCACGTCGCGCCCGGTCTTGATGCCGCCATCGGTGCGCAGCTTCACCCGGTGGCGCAGCCGGTTCAGCAGCAGCACCTGGTGCGTCTCGGAAAGCCCCATCTCCCAGGGCAGGCCGGCATACTTGATGGAGGTGACGGGCGAGGCCCCCGTGCCGCCGGAGTGGCCGGAAACCAGGATGGCATCCGCCTTCGCCTTCGCCACGCCGGCCGCGATAGTGCCGATGCCCGAGCGCGACACCAGCTTCACGCAGACCGTGGCCTCGGGGTTGATCTGCTTGAGGTCGTAGATGAGCTGCGCCAGGTCCTCGATCGAGTAGATGTCGTGGTGCGGCGGCGGGCTGATGAGCGTGACGCCCGGCGTGGAGTGCCGCAGCCTGGCGATCAGGCCGGTGACCTTGAAGCCGGGCAGCTGCCCGCCCTCGCCCGGCTTGGCGCCCTGGGCCACCTTGATCTCGATCTCGCGGCAGTTGTTGAGGTACTGCGCGGTGACGCCGAAGCGGCCGGAGGCGATCTGCTTGATCGCGCTGTTGGCGTTGTCGCCGTTGGCACGCGGCTTCGCGCGCTCCGGGTCCTCGCCGCCCTCGCCGGAATCGCTGCGCGCGCCGATGCGGTTCATCGCGATGGACAGCGTCTCATGCGCCTCGGGGCTGAGCGCACCCAGCGAGATGCCGGGCGCGAGAAGCCGCTTGCGGATCTCGGTGATGCTTTCCACGTCCTCCAGCGCGATCGGCGCCGTGCCGTCGGTGCGGAAGTCCAGCAGGTCGCGCAGCGCCACCGGGGGCTGCTTGCGCACCAGCTCGCTGTAGCGCTTGAAGGTCTGGTAGCTGTCGGTGTCCACCGCCTTCTGCAGCGTGTGGATCAGCGTGCCGCCGAAGGCGTGCGCCTCGCCGCGCTGCCGCAGCTTGTACAGCCCGCCCACGGGCAGGGTGACCACCTCGGAGCCGAAGGCATGCGCGTGCAGCGCCAGCACCCGCCGCGCCAGCCCGTTCAGCCCGATGCCCGAGATGCGCGAGGCGATGCCGGGGAAGAACTCCGCCACCAGCGCGCGCGACAGGCCGATCGCCTCGAAGTTCATGCCGCCGCGGTAGGAGGAGATGACGGAGATGCCCATCTTGGACATCACCTTCAGCAGCCCCTTGTCCACCGCCTTCTTGAAGCGCGCCACCGCGGCTTCGAGCGCGATGTCGCCGAACAGCCCGCGGCGGTGGCGGTCGGCGATGGAGGCCTCCGCCAGGTAGGCGTTCACCGTGGTGGCACCCGCGCCCACCAGCACCGCGAAGTAGTGCACGTCCAGGCACTCAGCCGCGCGCACGTTGAGCGAGACGAAGGTGCGCAGCGAGGTGCGGACCAGGTGCGTGTGCACCGCCGAGACGGCGAGGATCATCGGGATCGCCGCGCGCTCCCTGCCCTGGCCCTCATCCGTGAGGATGACGTGCTGGCAGCCGGAGCGCACGCCGTCCTCCGCCTCGCGGCGGATGCGCTCCAGCGCCCGCTTCAGGCCGGATTCACCGTCGGCGACGGGGAAGGTGCAGTCCACCTCGCAGGCGTTCAAGCCCATGTAGGCGCGCATCGCGCCGAACTCGGCAGTGCTCAGCACCGGGCTGTCCAGCATCAGCATGTCGCACTGCGACGGGTCCTCGTCGAGGATGTTGCCGAGGTTGCCCAGGCGCGTGCGCAGCGTCATCACCCGCGTCTCGCGCAGGCTGTCGATGGGGGGGTTGGTGACCTGGGAGAAGTTCTGCCTGAAGTAGTGGTGCAGGCCACGGTACTGGCTCGACAGCACGGCGATGGGCGTGTCGTCGCCCATGGAGCCGATGGCCTCGGCCGCGTCCTCCACCATCGGGTGCAGGATCTGCTCCAGCTCCTCCAGCGTGTAGCCCATGGCGAGCTGGGCGCGGCGCAGCCCCTCGCCCGCGAGCTGCGCGGGCGCCTCGCCGCCACGCTTCACGATCTCGTCGATGCGGGTGGTGCGGTTGACCCACTGGCCGAAGGGCTTGCGGGCGGCCAGCAGGTCCTTCAGCTCGCCATCCAGGTACATCCTGCCATTGTCGAGGTCCACGCCGAGGAACTGGCCGGGGCCGACGCGCAGCTTGGCGGTGATCTCGTCCTCGCGCAGCTTGACCATGCCCGTCTCGCTGCCCACGACCAGCAGCCCGTCGGTCGTCGTCGTCGCGCGCAGCGGGCGCAGGCCGTTGCGGTCCAGCCCGGCGACGACCCAGCGGCCATCGGTGGCGCAGACGGCGGCCGGCCCGTCCCACGGTTCCATCACCGCGTTGCAGTACAGGAACAGGTCGTGGTGGCCCGCTGGCATGGTGGCGTTGTTGGTGATGCTCTCGGGGATCAGCATCGCCTTGGCCATCGGCGCGTCGCGCCCGCCGCGCACCAGCAGCTCGAACACGTTGTCCAGGCTGGCGGTGTCGGACCCGCCGGCCTGCACGATGGGCTTGATGTCGTCCAGGTAGGCGTCGAGCAGCGGGTGGCTCAGCCGCGTCTCGTGCGCCTTCATCCAGTTCACGTTGCCCGACAGCGTGTTGATCTCGCCATTGTGCGCCAGCGTGCGGAAGGGCTGGGCCAGCCGCCAGGTCGGGAAGGTGTTGGTGCTGTAGCGCTGGTGGTAGATGGCGAAGCGGCTGACGAAGCGCTCGTCCTGCAGGTCGGGGTAGAAGATGCTCAGCGATTCCGCGAGGAACATCCCCTTGTAGATGATGGAACGGCTGGACAGGCTGCACAGGTACAGCTCGGGGATCTGCGAGGCGATCGCCTGCTTCTCGATGCGCCGGCGGATCACGAACAGGTCGCGTTCCGTCGTCGCCTGGTCGCGCTGCTCGGGGTCGTAGAGCATGATCTGCTCGATCTCGGGGCGCGTGGCGTTGGCCTTCTCGCCGATCACGCTGGCGTTGATCGGCACCTGCCGCCAGCCGTAGATGCCGTAGCCCATGGCCAGCACCTCGGTCTCGACGATGGTGCGGCAGCGCTCCTGCGCGCCGAAGTCGGTCTTGGGCATGAACACCATGCCGACCGAGATCAGGCCGGGCTTCACCGTGTCCCCGCCCAGGCGCACCGCGTCCTCGAAGAAGGCGGGCGCGATCTCGACGTGGATGCCCGCGCCGTCGCCGGTCTTGCCGTCCGCGTCCACGGCGCCGCGGTGCCACACCGCCTTCAGCGCGTCGATGCCGGCCTGCACCACCTTGCGGCTGGGCTTGCCGTCCAGCGCCGCGACGAGGCCGACGCCGCAGGCATCGTGCTCGCGCGTGTCGATGCCGGCCGCTTCCAGCTTCGCCTGGTTGGCCTGCCAGTTGGCAACGTAGTTCGCTTCCATCGCCGTCACTCCGCCGCCACGGCCACGCGGGCCTGGTCCATCACGTATGCCTCGATGCGCTCGGCCGCGTCGCGGCCGTCGCGGATGCCCCACACCACCAGGGAGGCGCCGCGCACGATGTCGCCGCCGGCGAAGACGCCGGGAAGGCTGGTCATCATCGTGCGGTGGTCCACCTTCACCGTGCCCCAGCGCGTCACCGACAGGCCCGGCTCGCCGAACAGCGCGGGCAGGTCCTCGGGGTCGAAGCCCAGCGCCTTGATGGCGAGGTCGGCCTGCACCACGAACTCGCTGCCCGCGATCGGCTCCACCTGCTGGCGGCCCGTCGCATCCGGCAGGCCCAGGTGCATCCGCACCGCGCGCACGCCGGTGACGTGGCCCTCGCCCTCGAAGGCATCCGGGGCGGAAAGCCAGGCGAAGGTCACGCCCTCCTCCTCCGCATTCTTCACCTCGCGCATCGAGCCGGGCATGTTCGCCTTGTCGCGCCGGTACAGGCAGGTGACGGAGGCGGCACCCTGCCGCACCGCGGTGCGCACGCAATCCATCGCCGTGTCGCCGCCGCCGATGACGACGACGTGCTTGCCCGCGGCGTCCAGCGCGCCCGAGTCGAACTCGGGCACCGCGTCGCCCAGCCCCTTGCGGTTGGAGGCGGTGAGGTAGTCCAGCGCCGGCACCACGCCGGGCAGGCCGGCGCCGGGCAGCGCCACGTCGCGCGCCTTGTAGACGCCGGTGGCGATGAACACCGCGTCATGCTTCGCGCGCAGCTCGGCGATGGTGATGTCCCTGCCAATCTCCACGCCCAGGTGGAAGCGGATGCCGCCGGCCTCGAATTGCTTCCAGCGGGCCAGCACCACTTCCTTCTCCAGCTTGAAGTTGGGGATGCCGTAGATCATCAGCCCGCCGACGCGGTCGTAGCGGTCATAGACCTCGACGCGGAAGCCGCGCACGCGCAGCCGCTCGGCGGCCGCCAGCCCGGCGGGGCCGGCGCCGATGATGGCGACGGAGCGGCCGTTCTCGTGGGAGGGCGTGGGCGGCTTGACCCAGCCATTCTCCCAGGCTGTGTCCACGATGTAGCGCTCGACGGAGCCGATGGTGACGGAGTCGAAGCCCTTCTCGATGACGCAGTTGCCCTCGCAGAGGCGGTCCTGCGGGCAGACGCGGCCGCAGACCTCGGGGAAGGTGTTGGTGGCCGACGCGACCTCGTAGGCCTCCTCCATCCGCCCTTCCGCGGTCAGCTTCAGCCAGTCCGGGATGTTGTTGTTGAGCGGGCAATGCACCTGGCAGAACGGCACGCCGCATTGCGAGCAGCGCGACGCCTGCTCGGCCGCGCGCGAGGGGTCGAAGCGGTCGTAGATCTCGTTGAAGTCCTCGCGCCGCATCGTGGCGGGGCGCTTCTCCGGCGTCCGCTGCTGGAGGCGGACGAATTGCAGCATGCGCTCGGCCATGCGGACTTCCTCGAACCAAAGGGGTGCGGGGAGGTGTTACCGCAGGCTTTCCCCGGCGGGAAGCGGAAAAACCAACATAAGGTCAGCTACACTGACCTTATTTCCGCGATTCCCGCGAGGTTTTTTTGCGACTGCGAAGCGTTCGCGGCTAAGTTGATCCGTTCCGGTCCTATCCGGTGCGGACCCGTCGCCCACCCCCCTCCCGGAACCGCGCCAGGATCGGCGGCATGATCGCCTCGATCGCCTTGGGCGCGATGCCGAGCGCCGCCAGGCCGGGCATGGCGGGGTCGGCCACGTTGTCGCGCGCCAGCAGCGCCAGCTGGTCGCGGGTCAGCGGCGGGTTGGGCAGCAGCTCGGCGATGCGCGCCTGGAGCCGCGCGATGGCCGGCGGGATGGTGACCAGGCGGCGCGAGCGCCCCGTCTCCTTCAGGATGTAAGCCAGCAGCTCGCGGAAGCTCCACGCGCGCGGCCCGCCCAGCTCGTAGGTCTGGCCGATGCTGGCGGGGTCGTGCAGCGCGGCCAGCACCGCATCCGCCACGTCGCCCACGAAGACCGGCTGGAAGCGCGAGGCGCCGCTGATCACCGGCATCACCGGCAGCCAGGCCGCCATGGGCGCGAAGCGGCCGAAGAAGCCGTCGCCCTCGCCGAAGACGATGGAGGGGCGCAGGATCGTCGCCCCCGGGAAGGCCGCCCGCAGCCCCGCCTCGCCGGCGGCCTTGGACCGCGCATAGGCGCTGGGACTCGCCGCATCGGCGCCGATGGCCGAGATGTGCACCAGGCGCCCCACCCCGGCCGCCGCGGCGATCCGCCCCAGCCGCGCCGGCCCTTCGCCCTGGATGCGGTCGAAGTCGCCGTGCAGGATGCCCACGGTGTTCACCACCACCTCCGCGCCCTCGACGGCGCGCGCCACGTCGGCGTCGCGCGTCAGGTCGGCGGCCAGCGTCGCCACCTGCGCCACGCGGCCCATGGTGTAGAGCTGCGCGCCGGTCGGCGGGCGGCGGGCGCAGACGCGCACCTGCCAATCCTCGCGCGCCAGCCGCTGCACCACCTGGCGGCCGATGAAGCCCGTGCCGCCGAAGACCGTCGCAACCTTGCCCATGCCGATGTCCCTGCCGTGAACCGCGCGCAGCATACACGCGATTTTGCGCGCGCGGGCGGGTTGACGGGTCACGCGCCCGCCATTATTCCCCGCCTCACAGCACCGCTGAATGCCCAGGTGGTGGAATTGGTAGACGCGCTGGCTTCAGGTGCCAGTGACCGCAAGGTCGTGAAGGTTCGAGTCCTTTCCTGGGCACCACCACCCTCCCCGACATGGCGAAGACGATGTTCACCCCCTCCGGGGCCGTCCACCTGCATCTGCATGACCTGCCGGATGGGCTGGAGCTGGGCCGCGTGATCGCGGTGGACACGGAGACGATGGGCCTGGACCCGCGGCGCGACCGGCTGTGCCTGGTGCAGATCTCCTCGGGCGACGGCGCCGCGCACCTGGTGCAGTTCATCCCCGAATCGCTGGGCGGCCGCGGATTCGCCGCCCCCAACCTGTCCCGCCTCATGGCCGATCCGGGCGTGGTGAAGCTGTTCCACTTCGCGCGCTTCGACGTGGCGGCGCTGCGCAACGCGCTGGGGATCGACGTCGCACCCGTGCGCTGCACCAAGATCGCCTCCAAGCTGGTCCGCACCTACACGGACCGCCACGGCCTGAAGGACCTGTGCCGGGACCTGCTGGGCGTGGACATCAGCAAGCAGCAGCAGACCAGCGACTGGGGCCAGGCGGAGCTCTCGCCCGAGCAATGCGCCTACGCCGCCTCCGACGTGCTGCACCTGCACGCGCTCTGGGCGAGGCTGGAGGCGCTGCTGGTCCGCGAGGGCCGGCTGGCCCTCGCGCAGTCCTGCTTCGACTTCCTGCCCGCCCGCGGCCAGCTCGACCTGCTGGGCTACGAGGAGCCGGACATCTTCCACCACTGAGCGCGGCGTTCAGCGCGCCGGGTCGATCCAGCCGATGTGCCCGTCGGCGCGGCGGTACACCACGTTGATGGTCTCGCTGGCGCGGTTGCGGAACACCAGCACCGGCAGCCCCTCCAGGTCGAGGCGCATCGTGGCCTCGCCCACGGTCAGCATCAGCACCGCCCGCGTGTCCTCCGCCACCACCGCCGGGTGGTCGGCCGATTCGATCGGCGTGGCCTCGTCGGCCAGGTCCTCGCCGGAATGCACCACGTATTCGCGCGCCACCTCGCTCGATTCGCGCTCGGGCGCCTGGGAGCGGGCGTGCTCGTTCACCCGGCGGCGGTAGCGGCGCAGGCGCTTGGCGACGTGCTCCGCCGCCTCGTCGAAGGCGCGGTGGGCGTCGGCGCCCTGCCCCTCGCCGCGCATCACCAGGCCACGCCCGGCATGCAGGTTGATGTCGCAGGCGAAGGCGCCGGCCCCCTTGGCCGCCTTGCTGAAGGTCACGCGCGCCTCGAGCGCGTGGTCGAAATACTTGGAGGTGATGGTGCCGAGCCCGGCTTCCACATGGGTCCTGAGCGCATCGCTGGTGGCGACCTGCTTGCCGGCGACGGTGATGTGCATCGTGCGATCTTCCTCCGTTCGAGGCGCCGGCGGCCCGGATGTCCCGGGCCGTGCCGCCCTCATCCTGCCAACGACCTGGCCCGCATTGGGCTTCAGCAGGCCGCGGCCTTCGCGCGCCGCCGCTCCACCGACGAGGGGATGTGCAGCGCGTCGCGGTATTTCGCCACGGTCCGGCGGGCGATGTCCACGCCTTCCTGCCGCAGCCTTGCCACGATGGCATCGTCGCTGAGCACCGCATCGGGCGCCTCCGCATCCACCATCTGGCGGATGCGGTGGCGCACCGCCTCCGCGCTCACCGATTCGGTGCCGGCGGTGCCGCTGATGGCCGTGGTGAAGAAGAACTTCAGCTCCAGCATCCCGCGCGGCGTCGCCAGGTACTTGTTGGCGGTGACGCGGCTGACGGTGCTCTCGTGCATCTCCACCGCCTCGGCCACCTCGCGCAGGATCAGCGGGCGCAGGAAGGCGATGCCGTGGCGCAGGAAGCCGTCCTGCCGGCGCACGATCTCGCCCGCCACCTTCAGGATGGTGTTGGCGCGCTGCTCCAACGACTTCACCAGCCAGGAGGCGGATTGCAGCTGCTCGGCCACGAAGGCGCGCCCGTCGCGGTCCTTGCAGGAGACGGTCGCCCGCGCCGCGAAGCCGCGGTTCACCAGCACGCGGGGCAGCGTCTCGGGGTTCAGCTCCAGCAGCCAGCCGCCCTCGCTGTCCGGCCGCATCAGGATGTCGGGCTGGATGGGGGTGGCGGGCGCGTCGTCCGCCCCCGCGCCCGGCTTGGGGTCGAGGGCGCGGAGCTCGGCGATCATCTCCGCCAGCTCGTCCGGATCCACGCCGCAGGCGGCGCGCAGCGCCGGCAGGTCGCGCCGGGCCAGCAGGGGCAGGTTGTCCAGCAGGCGCGCCATGAAGGGATCCATCCGCCCGCGCTCGATGAGCTGCGCCTCCAGGCATTGCCGCAGGTCGCGCGCGAAGAGGCCCACCGGCTCCATCTGCATCAGCCGCGCGCGCAGCGCCGTCACCGCCGCCTCCGCGCAGCCCAGCGCGGCGGCGATCTCCCCGTCCGAGGCCGGCAGCCGGCCGGAGGGGTCGAGCGCGGCCAGCATGGCAGCGGCCATCACCTGCTCGCGCCCCTCCAGCCCCAGGCGGATCTGCTCGGCCAGTCGCTCGCGCAGGCTGGGCGGCGGGGCGGCGGCGAGGTCGAGCGCGTCCAGCCCCTCGGCGAAGTCGGCGCGGCCGCCCGGGCCGGCGGGGGGCTGCCAGGACTCGCCGTCCTCGCGCGTGTTGGACCAGTCGGCGTCCAGCGCTCCCTCGCCCATGCGGTCGGAGGCGGCGGCCTCGGCGGCGTCGGGCGGCGGCGCCTCGGGGGCGACGGCGACGGTGGATTCCGCGCGCTCCAGCAGCGGGTTGCGCTCCAGCTCCTCCTCCACGAAGGCCGAGACCTCGACGTTGGAGGATTGCAGCAGCTTGATCGCCTGCCGCAGCTGCGGCGTCATCACCAGCGACTGCGACTGCCTTAGATCGAGCCGTGGCGTGATGGCCATGCGGCTTAGAGGCTGAACTTCTCGCCGAGATAGACCCGGCGGACCCCTTCATGCGCGACGATCTCCTGCGGGCGGCCCTCCATCAGCACCTGGCCGTCATGCAGGATGTAGGCGCGGTCGATGATCTCCAGCGTCTCGCGCACGTTGTGGTCGGTGATGAGCACGCCGATGCCCCGGTCCTTCAGGTGCTTCACGAGATCGCGGATCTCGCCGACCGCGATGGGGTCGATGCCGGCCAGAGGTTCGTCGAGAAGGATGTAGGAAGGATGAGTGGCCAGCGCGCGGGCGATCTCGCAGCGCCGCCGCTCGCCGCCCGACAGCGCGAGCGCCGGCGACTTCCGCAGGTGGGAGATGCCGAACTCCGCCAGCAGCCCGTCGAGCATCTGCTCGCGCCGGTCGGGCTTGGGCTCCACCACCTCGAGCGCGGCGCGGATGTTGTCCTCCACCGACAGGCCGCGGAAGATGCTGGCCTCCTGCGGCAGGTAGCCGATGCCCAGGCGGGCGCGGCGGTACATGGGCAGGCGCGTCACGTCCACGCCATCCAGCGTCACGCGCCCCGAATCGGGCTTCACCAGGCCGGTGATCATGTAGAAGGTGGTGGTCTTGCCCGCGCCGTTGGGGCCGAGCAAGCCCACCGCCTCGCCCCGCTTCAGCGAGACGCTGACGCCGCGCACCACGGGCCGCTTCTTGTAGCGCTTGCCCAGGTTCTCCGCGACCAGGCCGCCGCCGCCCTGGATGGCCGTGAGGTTCAACGCGGCACCTGCTGGCCCTGCTGGGGCACGATCAGCCCCTGCACCCGCGTGCCGGGGGCGGAGACGATGCGCGAGACGCCCGTGTTCATGTTCACCAGCGCCTCGCGCCCGTTCACCTGGTTGTCGCCGCGGGTGATGCGCACGTTGCCCAGCAGGCGGGCGAGGCCGGTCTGGCCGGAATACACGCCGCGCTCGCCGCGCACCACCTCGGTGGCGGTGCGGATCTCGACGTTGCCGAACAGCTCGATGCGGTCGATGCGGCCCTGGCCGGGCGGGGGGGCGGCCGCGCCCTGGGTGCCGGGGCGCGGCTGGGCCACGCCGCGGGCCGCCGCCTGGGTGGGGCCGGGCTGGGGGTCCTCCAGCATGTAGGCCACCAGCGTGTCCGCGGTGATGCGCCGCCCGTCGCTGGTCACCACCACGGCGTTGCCGCGGCCAACCGCCATGCGCCGCGCGCTCCAGTATTCCAGGCTGTCGCGCGCGGTGATGGTCTGCTGCGGGGTGGCGTAGGACAGGTTGCGCCCGGTCATCACCAGCACCGCCTGGTCCATGTCGTAGACGCCGCGCTCGCCGGTGGCGGTGTCGGTGGCGGTGAAGATGCGCACGTCGCCCTCCGCCTCCATGCGCCAGATCTCGTTGCCGCCGGTCAACGGCGTCTCGCCGGGGGGCGCCGGGGTGGAAGGCTGGCGGCCGGCGGCCGGGCGGTAGCGCGCCAGCAGGCGCTGGCCCTCCACCGTCGTGCCGTCGCGCACCGCGCGGGCGTTGCCGCGGGCGATCACCACCTGCTCGGCCTGGCGCCACTCGATGCCGTTCCCGGCGGTGATGTCCACCGGCCCACCCTGGGACATGTCGAGGCCCTGGGCGAGCGCGGCGGCGGGCAGCAGCAGCAGGGCCAGCAGCGCGCGCCTCATTGCTGGCGCCCTTCGAGCAGGGCGCGGGCGCGGCCGGTGAAGACCATCACGGCGCCGCGGTCGCGCATCTCGAACCCCTCGCCGTCGATGGTGCCGAAGGGGCCCTGGGCCTGGGTCGGGCGGTCGCCATGGGCGTTGCCCTCGTTCAGCAGCACCGTCGCCGCCTCCGTGGCGAAGCGGGTGCCGCCATCGTGGAAGATGCGGACGTCGCCCTCCAGCTCCAGCCGCTGCGCCGGCCGGTCGAAGCGCCCGTCGCGCGCCTCGACGAAGACCCAGGCGCCATCGTTCAGCTGGATGTCGGCGCGCGGCTGGTCCAGCAGCATCAGCTGCGCCTGCCCGGGCTGGCGGGCGAGGCGGGCGGTGACGGTGAAGGGCCGGTTCAACTCGTCCACCCCCTGGTAGCGGGGGCTGACCACCTGCAACGCCTCGCTGGTCATGGCGGGGCCGCGGCGGAAGGACAGGCGCCCTTCCCTGCCCTCCAGCTCGGGCCACAGGAACAGCAGGCCCAGCAGCGCCAGCGCGGTGGCCGGCAGCACCAGCTTCACCAGCCACACCAGGTGGGCGCGCCGCGCCACCTGCCCGGCGCTGGGCGCGCGGCGCTCGCGCGAGGGGGCCAGGACGGCGCGGCGCGCCGGCAGCGCCGCGACGGAGGCGCCGGCGGCCGGGCTGGAAGCCGGGGATTGGGTCACCCCCGACATATGCTGCCGGGGGGTGGCGGCGGTCAAGGCAAGGACCGTGCCAACTACACCCGCTCGCTGACCTTGATGGCCACCTTGCAGCCCAGCTTGATGGCGGCCGAGAGCAGCCGGTAGCCCGGCGTCAGCTCCGCCTCGTTGGCCAGGCCGATGTCGCGGTGCTCCAGCTCCTCGGCGCGGAAGCGCGCGATCTCGGCCTTCAGGGCGGCCTCGTCATCGCCCAGCGTCGCTTCCTGCTCCTGGTAGTGCTCGTCGATCGCCTCCTCCACCGCCACGGTGCAGGCCATGGCGGCGCGCGCGCCCATCGCCGCCGTGGCGGCGCCCAGCACGAAGCCGGCGACGTGCCACACGGGCAGCAGGACGGTCGGCCGCACGCGGCGCTTCGCGATGTGGCCGGTGAAGGCGTCCAGGTGCTCCTGCTCCTGCTCCTGCATGTGGCGGATCGTCGCCTCGTGCCGCGTGCCCTTCAGCACGGCGAGCTGGCCCTGGTAGATGCGCTTGGCGCCGTATTCGCCGGCGTGGTCCACGCGGATCACGCGCTCCAGGTAGTCGCGCGGGGTGGGAATGCTGCTCTCGGTCATCGCGGCTCCTTCCGGGCGAGGCGGACGGCCAGCGCCGCCACCGCAAGCCCATAGATGAGGTTCATCCCCGCCATGGACAGGGGCAGGCCGGGGATGAGGAAGGCCGGCTCGTCGCAGGGCTTGGTCGGCAGGGGGCGCAGGGCGGCCATCATGTCGTCCAGCGACTGCGCGGCGTCCACCCGCGGCGCCTGGCACCCCGCCAGGGGCGAGGGCCACCAGCGCCACTCCACGCCCAGGTGGAAGGCGGCGATGCCGGCCGAGGCCAGCGCGGCCAGCCCCGCGGCGAGCAGCAGCGGCCGCCGCGCCCGCGGCAGCGCCGCCGCCCCGAGCGCGAGGCCGAGCGCCCCCCAGTAGGGCGCGCGCTGCCACAGGCACAGCTCGCAGGGGGCGAGGCCCCAGAGCGATTCGCTGGCGCGCGCGAAGAGCGGCGCGGCGGCGGCGAGCAGGGCGACGAGGATGGCTCCGGCCATGCCGCCTTGTCGCGCCGCGCCGGCCCTTCCGCAAGCGGGCCTGCTGCGGCACGCTGCGCGCAAGGGCGGAGGGGGAAGCGGGGATGCTGACGATCTGGGGGCGCGCCAGCTCCTCCAACGTGATGAAGGTCATGTTCCTGTGCGAGGAGCTGGGCGTGGCCTTCGAGCGGCTGGACGCCGGCGGCATCTTCGGCCGCCTGCGCGAGCCCGCCTACCTGGCGATGAACCCCATGGCGCGCGTGCCCACCGTCGTGGAAGGCGACGGCTTCGCGTTGTGGGAAAGCAACGCCATCTGCCGCTACCTCTGCGCCACCCGCGGGGGTGCTGCGTTGCACCCGGCGGAGCCGCGCGCGCGGGCGCAGGTGGAGAAGTGGATGGACTGGCAGCTCGGCCACCTCAACGCCCCGATGACGACCATCCTGTTCACCCTCTACCGCACGCCGGAGGGGGAGCGGGACATGGCGGCCCTGGCCCGCGCCCGCGACGAGGCCGAGGCGCTGTGGGACATCGTGGAGGCGGCGCTGGACGGCCGGGACTGGCTGGGCGGCGACGCGCTTTCGCTCGCCGACATCGCGCTGGCGCCCTACCTGCACCGCTGGCTGTCCTTTCCCGTGGAGCGGCGCCCGCAGCCGCGGCTGGCCGCCTGGCACGGGCGGCTGCGGGCCCGCCCCGGATTCACACGCCACATCGAGGTGCCGATCGCATGACCACCACCATCACCCACGCGAGGGACCGCGCCTTCGACGGCGGGCTGCGCGCCTTCTTCGCCTATGCCGGGCTGGGCGTCGCGGAGGCGACCGGCGGGCGCTTCGGCGCGCACGTCATCCGCGCCGTGCCCGGCGCGCATCCCGAGCCGAAGTGGCACTGGCACGAGCTGGAGTTCCAGCTGGTCTGGGTGGTGCGCGGCTGGGTGCGCTTCGAGTACGAGGACATCGGCGAGGTGACGCTGGAGGCCGGCAGCAGCGCGCTCCAGCCGCCGCGGGTGAAGCACCGCGAGATCGCGCACAGCGACGACCTGGAACTGGTGGAGATCACCGCCCCCGCGGCCTTCGCCACCCACCTGGTGGAGTGAGCAAAAAAAATGGCGACCCATTGCTGGGCCGCCAAGTTTAGGGAGGAAACGTCCAAGAAAGCAACGAGGCGAACCTCGCTGCTGTCCCCATAGATAGCCGCTCGATCGCTTGCGTGCAAGTGATTTTTCGCATCGCAGCATTCCCCGGCGCGCATGGGATTCCTGGCACGGCGCTTGCAGCGCGCCCGGCATGCGGATGTTCCTCGCCCTCGCCTGCCTGGTCGCGCTGGTCCTGCCAGGCACGGCGCAGGCCGACCCCACTGCCTTGTGCCGCGCCGCCATCGCCCGCGCGGAGGCGGGCGCTTCGATCCCGCCCGGCCTGCTCCAGGCGATCGGGCGGGTGGAATCCGGCCGGCGCAATCCCGAGACCGGCAGCTTCGGCCCATGGCCCTGGACCATCAATGCCGAGGGGCGTGGGCATTTCCTGCCGAGCCGGGACGCCGCCATCGCCCTGGTGCGCGAATTGCAGGGGCGCGGCGTGCGCTCGATGGACGTGGGCTGCATGCAGGTGAACCTGCACCACCACCCCCGCGCCTTCGCCACCCTGGAGGACGCCTTCGACCCGGAGGCCAACGCCCGCTACGCCGCCCGCTTCCTGTCCGAATTGCAGGCCGGGCGCGGCGACTGGATGGTGTCGGCCTCGCACTATCATTCCCAGACGCCCGAGCTCGCCGCGGCCTACCGCGCCCGGGTGCAGGCCGCCTGGGCGCAGACCACCGGCACCGCGGCCGCCGACCGGGCGCTGGCGGCCGCGCCACCCCCCGCGCCGGCCGCCCCGCCGCGCGTCCTGGCGAACGGCGCGGACCGCGTGCAGGTGGCCATGGCCACGCCCGGCACGGCGGGTCGCGGCCTGGACGCCTACCGCGCGCAGCCGGTGCCGCTGGCCGCGCGTTCGCTGCTTCCGGCCATCCGCCGTTGAATTAAGACAGCGTAATCATCTTGAAAGGTTACACCGATTCAGGCACATGGCTGACCAGCCGCGGAGGCATGGCTCCTCCCGGGAGAGCAGGGAACCAACGCATGAATCGACTCTCCGTCCTGGCGGCCGCAGCGGCCGCCTTCATGACCTTCGGCATCGGCGAGGCGCTCGCCGGGCGCGACCTGGACCAGATCCGCAGCCGCAACGTGCTGCGCTGCGGCGTCCAGGGCCCCTCCAACCCCGGCTTCGGCGTGCCTGACAGCCAGGGCCGCTGGCAGGGCTTCAACGTGGAGATCTGCCGCGCCGTCGCCATCACCATCTTCAACGATCCCGCGCGGGTCGAGTTCGTGCCCGTCACCACCCAGAGCCGCTTCCCGGCGCTGGCGGCGGGCGAGGTGGACATCCTGTCCAACAACTCGACCTGGACGCTCACGCGCGACACCAACGTCAACCGCTTCAACTTCCCCGCCATCGTCTTCTACGACGGCCAGGCGGTGATGGTGCCCCGGCGCCTGAACGTGGCCAGCGCGCGCCAGCTCAACGGCGCCACCGTCTGCGTGCAGCCGGGCACGACGACCGAGATGAACCTCGCCGACTACTTCCGCCAGAACAACCTGCGCTTCACCCCGGTGGTCATCGCCGACCTGGACGAGCTGCGCCGCGCCTATGACAGCGGCCGCTGCGACGTGTTCACCAACGACTTCGCCGTGCTCGCCGCCCAGCGCACGCTGCTGGGCCGCCCGGCCGACCACGTCATCCTGCCCGAGCGCATCTCGAAGGAACCCCTCGGCCCGGTCGTCCGCCAGGGCGACGAGGAGCTGACCAACATCGTCGCCTGGACCGTGTTCGGCCTGATCGACGCCGAGGAGTTCGGCATCACCGCCGCCAACGTGGAGCAGATGGCATCCACCGCGACCGACCCGCGCATCCGCCGCCTGCTGGGCGCCGAGGGCAACATGGGCGAGAGCCTGGGTGCGGCGAACCCGCAATACATGCGCACCATCATCCGCACCCTGGGCAACTACGGCGAGATCTTCGAGCGCCACCTGGGCGCCCAGACCCCGCTGCAGCTGGAGCGCGGGCAGAACAACATCTGGACGCGCGGCGGCCTGCTCTACTCCCCGCCGGCGCGCTGAACCGAGGCGGCGTGCCTTCCCCGCCGGCGCAGCATCGCGCCGGCGGGACTTCCCGTTCCGGGCCGAGGCGGCAGATGAGCACCACCACCATCCCATCCATGCCGGCGGCGAGGCCGCTGATCCCCCTGCCCGGCGGCGCCACGGCGCGCGGGCTGCTGTGGCAGGCCCTGCTGCTGGCCGCGATCCTGCTGCTGGGCTGGTCCCTGTGGGACAACCTTTCGCGCAACATGGCCGCGCGCGGGCTGGAGTTCGGCTTCGGCTTCCTCGACCGCTCCGCCGGCATCCCGATCGGCGAATCGGCCATCCCGTACTCGCCCTCCGACACCTACGCGCGCGCGCTGACGGTGGGGCTGCTGAACACGCTGCGCGTCGCCGTGGTGGGCATCGCGCTGTGCACCGTGCTGGGGGTGGCGCTGGGCCTGGCGCGGCTGTCCTCCAACCCGCTGCTTCGCGGGCTGACGGGCGGCTACATCGAGCTGATCCGCAACACCCCGCTCGTGCTTCAGCTGGTGTTCTGGCACACGGTCATCCTCCAGCTCCCCTCCGTGCGGCAGGCGCTGAGCCCGCTGCCGGGCGTCTTCCTGTCCCAGCGCGGCCTGAAGCTGCCCGCGCCGCTGGCCGACCCCGCCCTGTGGGGCTTCCTGCTGGCGGTGCTGGCCGGCGCGATCCTCTGGTACGCGCTGCTGCGGCGCGAGCGCGCACGCCAGGTGGCCACCGGCGAGCGCAAGCCCACGATCCTGCCCGGCCTTGCCGCGCTGCTGGGCCTGCCGCTGCTGGCGGCGCTCGCGCTGGGCGCGCCGACGCTGGAATGGCCCGTCCTGGCCGGCTTCAACTTCGAAGGTGGGCTGGCGCTCAGCCCGGAATTCTTCGCGCTGCTGGTGGGGCTGGTGGTCTACACCTCCGCCTTCATCGCCGAGATCGTGCGCTCGGGCATCCAGTCGGTGCATGCCGGGCAGTGGGAGGCCGCGCGCGCGCTCGGCCTGCCGGGCGGGCGGATCATGCGGCTGGTGATCCTGCCCCAGGCGCTGCGCGTCATCATCCCGCCGCTCACCTCGCAATACCTGAACCTCACCAAGAACTCCTCGCTGGCGGTGGTGATCGGCTACCCGGACCTCGTCTCGGTGGCCAACACCTCCATCAACCAGACGGGGCAGGCGGTGGAGGTGATCGCCATCTTCATGGCGGTCTACCTGCTGATCTCTCTGGGCACCTCGGCGCTCATGAACGCCTACAACCGCGCCGTCGCGCTGAAGGAGCGGTGAGATGAGCGCCACGGCCCCCGCCCTGCCCTCCTTCGCCGCCCGTTCGCTGGCGCTGCTGCGCGCCTGCTTCACCGGGCCGCTGAACATCCTCATCTCGCTGGCCTGCATCGCGCTGCTGGCCTGGCTGCTGCCGCCGGTGCTCGACTGGGCGCTGTGGAGCGCCACCTGGAGCGGCACGGCCGCCGAATGCCGGGCCAGCGGCGGCGCCTGCTGGGCCTTCATCCGCGAGAAGTTCTGGTTCTCCGTCTTCGGCCTCTACCCATACGAGGAGCGCTGGCGGCCGGCGGCGATGCTGCTGATCCTGGTGGCCATGGTCATAGCCTCCACCTGGCGGCGCTTCTGGAACCGGCGGCTGCTGCTGGCCTGGGCGGTGGCGGCGCCGCTGATGCTGCTGCTGCTGGCCGGCGGCGTGCCGGGTCTGCCGGCGGTGCAGACGCGCCAATGGGGCGGGCTCACCATCACGGGCGTCATCGCCGTCTACGGGCTGGCGCTGGGCTACCCGCTTGCGATCCTGTTGGCGCTCGGCCGCCGCTCGGCGCTGCCGGTGGTGCGGTGGACCTGCACGGCCATCATCGAATGCGTGCGCGGCGTGCCGCTGATCTCGCTGCTGTTCATGGCGGCGATCATGCTGCCGCTGTTCCTGCCCGAGGGCGTGACGCTTGACCGGCTGGCGCGCGTGCTGGTCGCCTACACCCTGTTCACGGCGGCCTACATGGCCGAGGTGGTGCGCGGCGGCCTGCAGGCCATGCCGCGCGGCCAGTACGAGGCGGCGGACGCGCTGGGCCTGCCCTTCTGGAAGAAGATGCGGCTGGTGATCCTGCCGCAGGCGCTGTCCATCACCATCCCCGCGCAGGTGAACACCTTCATCGGCCTGTTCAAGGACACGACGCTGGTGGTGGTGATCGGCGTGTTCGACTTCTTCACCACGCTGCGCGCCGCACTGGGCGACCCCAACTGGCTGGGCTTCCCGACGGAGGCCTACGTCTACGCGGCCGCCGTGTACTTCATCCTGTGCTTCGCGATGAGCAAGTACAGCCAGCGGCTGGAGGCGGACCTGCGAAGGGGCGCACGCTAGTAGGTCGCGCGCCCGCCCGAGCAGTCGAACACCGCCCCCGTGGTGAAGGAAACGCCGTCGGAGCAGAGGAAGGCGGCCATCTCCGCCACCTCCTCGGCAAGGCCGAAGCGGCCCATGGGGATCTTGGACTTCATCCAGGCCACCTGCTCGGGCGCCATCTGCCGGAACAGCTCCGTCTCCACCGCCGCCGGGGTGATGCAGTTCACCCGGACGTTCGTCTCGGCCAACTCCTTGCCCAGCGACTTCGTCAGCCCGATCACCCCCGCCTTCGCCGCCGAATAGGCCGAGGCCATGGGGTTGCCCTCCTTTCCCGCGACGGAGGCGATGACCACGATCCGCCCGGCGTCGCGCGCCCGCATCCCCGGCACCACGGCGCGGCAGGACAGGAAGACGCCCACGAGGTCCACCTCGATCACCCGCCGCCAGGCATCCACCGGGTAGTCCTCAAGCCGGTGGTTCGGCCCGGTGATGCCGGCATTGGCGACCAGGGCGCCGACCGGGCCGTGCGCGGCCTCCGTGCGGGCCAGCGCGGCCTCCACGGAGGCGGCGTCGGTGACGTCCACCACCTGGCGGTCCGCCGCCGCCACCTGGGCGAGCGCCGCCGCGTCGGCGTCCCAGAGCGAGATCCGGGCGCCCTCCGCCTCCAGCCGCCGCGCGATCGCGAGGCCCAGCCCGCGGGCACCCCCCGTAATGACCACAAGTTGCCCGCTGATGCCCTTCATCGCGCCCACCCTTCGCGGCTTCGTTCGCCTGTCCAGCAGCTTAGCGCGAATCCCCCCAATCGGAAATTCATTCCTTTAGCGCTCATCTTCACATAATGAGACTTCAATCTCTTTATGAAGACTTGCCGGGCGCCAATTTCGGGTGAATGGAGGAGGTGGCAACTCGTCGATTCGTTGTCTTCCTGGTTGCCCGCACAACTTGCGCGGGCATGGAGGTCTGAATGGCTGCAACCCCGACCGTCACCTTCCTCGACGGCGCGAGCGTCTCGCCCTTCATCGGCACCACCCAGGCCCTGACGTTGCGCTTCGACAACACCGGCGCCGCCGGCCAGACCGGCTACGCCCCCTACATCGACCTCCTCATCCCCAGGCTGGGCGCGGATGGGGGCGGGGCGGCGCAGGCGGACGGGCTTTCCCTGCTCTCGGCCACGCATCTCGGCGCCGATCTCGAGGTCACGCTCCTCACCTTCGACGTCCACGGCTTCGCCGCCATTCCCGGCTCCGGCGCTACCATCGGCGGGCCGCGGGTCCTCGCCGGCACGCCTGGCGACCAGGTGGCGGTGCTGCGCCTGCCCTTCGGCTCCTTCACCTCCTCGCAGACGCCCGCCGACGTCGAGCTGACCGTCAAGGTCTCGAACCTCGCCGACCTGGGCACGCCCCTGACGCTCTCCGCCCGGGGCGCCTTCGCCTTCGGCAGCGACCCGATGGACGACGCCCTCGCGGACCCCGCGATCATGGGCGCGCCGGACGCGCTGGCGGTGAGGCCCACCGTGGCCACGCTCGACGTCACCTACCTGGGGCCGGAGCAGGAGACGGCGACCGGCCCCTCCTATCCCCGCTCCTGGGAGTCCACGGCGAGCCTGGCGCCCGGCCAGCCCTTCACCAGCTTCACCATCACCGACACCCTGCCCGACGGCGTGGTGCTCATCGGCACGCCCACCTTGCTGAACAAGGCCACCGGGCTGCCCATGCCGGGCACCGTCACCGTCACGGCGAATCCGGACGGAACGCAGACCGTCACGGCGGTGTTCGACGGCACGATCACCGGCGGCCCGGCGATGCGGCCCACCCTGCACACCGACTGGTACGTGACCGAGTTCCTGCACGACGGCACCCCCGTGCTGGACCCCGCCACCGGCGCCTTCCGCGCGCTGGAGCAGGACAGCCGGCTGGACGCGGACTGGCAGCCGGTGGACGGCCGCGACGCGCCCACCCACGTCACCGTGAACCAGGCGGGGGCCGAGGACGTCGTCACCGCCAAGTCCATCGCCATCCAGAAGGGCGTGGCGCTGGTCAGCGCCGCCGCGCAACCGGCGGGCGTGCTGGAGTACACGCTGGACGGCCAGGTCTCGAACTACTTCGAGATGGACGGGCTGGTCGTCACCGACACGCTGGGCGACGGGCAGACCTTCAACGCGCTGGCCACGCCCACCCTGCGCGTCACCGAGGCCGGCGTCACCAAGGCGATCCCGCTCGCCGGGTTCTTCACCGTCACCGGCAAGGACGCCGCGGGGCGCAGCACCGTCGCCTTCGACGTCAGCGCCGCCATGGAGGCCTCGGGCCTGGTGCCGGACGGCGTCCTGGACGGCAATGGCGGCGGGCTGGGCGAGGCGCCGCACGCCACGGCCTACCGCAAGGCGACGATCCAGATCGTGTTCCAGACGACGCTGGACGAGAGCTGGACCGGCCCGGTGCCGGGCGACGCCTTCGTGGACCAGGGCGACGCCGTCGGCAACGACGTGGCCTATGACGGCGACGTGCTCCTCACCGGCAGCCGCATCGGCGACGACAGCGCCGCCGCCGTCTCCCTCCCGGTGAACGCGGTCGGCAAGGCGATTGCCGCGGTCAACGGCGACACGGGGCGCGGCACCGACGACTTCGCCGCACCCGCCCATGTCCAGGCCGGCGACGCGATCACCTTCCGCCTGACGCTGGACCTGCCGCTCACCTCCTCGCACGCGCTGAAGCTCTCCGACTACCTGCCCCTGCCGGTGCTCGACGCCCTGGCGCTGACCTATGACGCCTCCTCCGCCCTGCCCGAGGTGGGCGAGTTCCGCTTCGACGCGGCCACCGACGAGTGGCTGGCGCGCACCGGCATCGTGCCAACCGTCGCCGTGGACGTGGCGGGCAACGCGCTTTCCTTCGACTTCGGCGGCATCGCGGGCAGCGCGCTTCCCGCGCCCTATCCGCGCACGCAGCTCGACCTCCTCTTCACCCTGCGCGTGAACGACGAGCGGTTCGGCGACGGCCTGCTGCTGACCAACCAGGTCACCAGCACCGAGACCGACAGCGCCGGCCAGGTGGTGGAGGACAACGCCATCATCCGGTTCGAGCTGGGCGAGCCGGTGCTGAAGGTCACCAAGGGCGTCGTCGCCACCGACAACCCGGACGGCGTCCTCACCGGCTCCGTCGGGCCCGTGGCCTTCACCGCGGTGGGCAGCGCGGGCCCACGCTTCGCCGGCACGATAGACAGCCTGGACATCGCCGCCCGCCCGGTCAACGCCAACCTGCGCAACGTGGACGCGGGCGACACCGTCACCTTCGCCATCGTGGTGGAGAACCTCGGCTCCGGCTGGAAGGGCGCCTTCGACACGGTGCTGAAGGACAGCCTGCCGGCCGGCTTCGCCATGCCGGCGGGCGGCTGGAACCTTTCGGTGACCGACGGCACCGGCGCGGCGCTGGCCTACACCGACCTCGGCGGCGGGCTGTTCGGCAACGGCATCCAGCTCGACGACCAGTCGGGAAGCGACGGCGCGCTGGACGCCTATTCCCAGGGCTCGGGCACCAACATCGCGATCGTCACCTTCGACGCGCGGCTGGAGGATGCGCTGGCGGTGCCGCGCGCCCTGACCAACTCCGCCGTGGTCACGCACTACGCGGCCACCGAGGGCGGCATCAACTTCGGGACCGACCCGGATGACGACCGGCCGCTGAACGACGTCGCCACCGTCTCCGTCACGCCCTCGCTGGCGAAGGTGGTCGCCTCCACCTCCAACGCCGCGGGCTCCGGCCAGGGCGATGCCGGCATCGTGGACGCCACGATCGGCGAGTTCGTCACCTACACCGTCACCGTGCGCGTGCCCGAGGGCGTGCTGGCGGGCGTGACGCTGCAGGACCTGCTGCCCGCGGGAACGGCGGGCGTGCTGGCGGCCGTTTCCGGCACGCTGGTGGGGGTGGGCGCCAACATCTCCGGCCCGGCGGCCGGGATGGCGGCGGCCATCACGGACCGCGACGGCGACGGCATCCTGGACCTGCTGTCCTGGAACCTCGGCGGCGTCGCCAACGCCGTGGACAACGTCAACGACGCGCAGGACCTGCTGACCTTCTCCATCACCGCGCAGGTGCTCGGCGACGCGCGCAACGCCGCGGGCGACGTGCTCACCAACACGGCGCGGCTGACCAGCACGGATCCCCTGTCGGGCGCCCCGGCGGTGCAGGAGGCGACCGCGCGGATCGAGCTGGTCGAGCCCCAGCTTTCCATCACCAAGTCGGTGACGCCGGCGCGCGGCGACGCGGGCGACCTGTTCCACTACACCATCGTGGTCACGAACGTGGCCGGCGCCTTCGACGCAACGGCCCATGACCTGGTGATCTCGGACCTGCTGGGCACCCTGCCGCCGCACCTGGTCTATGACGCCGCGACCCTGGCCATCGCGTCCGCGCCCGGCTACGCGGGCGCGGCCGTCACCAGCGGCGGCGTGGCGGGCCAGGCGATCGAGGTCCAGGCCACCAGCCTGAAGGCCGGCGACAGCATCACCGTCACCTTCTCCGCCAGGGCCGCGGCGGACGTCCCTGCCGGCGGCAGCGTGACCAACGTCGCCGGCGTCACCGGCACGACGCTGCCCGGCATGGTGACCGAGGAGCGCGCCTACGCCGACACGGACGACGCGCGCGTCACCTTCGCCGCGCCGTCCATCGCCAAGTCCATCATCGCCACCTCCTTCGCCGACACCGGCAGCGGCGTCTCGTCGAGCGCGCGGCCGGACGTGAAGGTGAACGAGGTCCTCACCTACCGCATCGTCCTCACCCTGCCGGAGGGCGACAGCGTCGGCCTGACGCTGGAGGACCTGCTGGCCGACACGCTCGGCACCGGCACCGCGAATGGCGCGCTGGAATACGTGGCCGGCTCCGCGCGCGTCGTCTCGGTGGGCGCCAACCTGTCCTCCGTGGGCGGCGTGGTGGACCTGCTGAACCCGGCGATCTCGGCCACCGACACGGACGCGGACGGCAACGTCAGCGCGGTGCTGCTCTCCTTCGGCACGGTGCGCAACGCCGCCGACGGCGTGAGCGACGCCAAGGACCGGATCACCGTCGAACTCCAGGCCAAGGCCGTCGACCGCCCGGCGAACCAGGCCGGCGACGTGCTGACCAACAGCGCCACCGTCCGCACGGCGAACACCGCGGCCTCCGACCGCGCGGACGCCGACTTCGTGCAGCCGCTGCTGGACGTGCAGAAATCCGCCAGCGCCGCGGTGGGCGACGCTGGCAACCTCGTCACCTACACCATCACGGTCCAGCACGCCGCCGGCTCCTCCGCCACCGCGTACAACCTGGTGCTGGGCGACGTCTTCCCGCCGGGCGTGACCTACGTCGCGGGCAGCGCAACCTCCTCCGCCGGGACGCTCAGCGACGCGGGCGGTCAGGTCGCGCTCACGCTGGCCTCGCTGGCGCGCGGCTCCTCCGTCACCATCACCTACCAGGCGCGGCTGGACGACGCCGTGGTGGACGGCCAGGCGATCCGCAACGTGGCGAACCTGGCCTACGACACCGACGCCGACCCGGCCCTGTCGCGCCATCTGTCCGACAGCGACGACGCCACGGTGGCCGTGGACATCGTGAACGCGGTGGCCAAGACGATCGTCGCCACCGACAACGCCTGGACCACCGGCGGCAACCTCACGACGGGCGAGACGGTCACCTACCGCATCACCGCCACGCTGGGCGAGGGCACGCAGGGCGTGCGGCTGGTGGACGCGCTGCCCGCGGGGCTGGAATACCTGTCCTCCAGCCTCGTCGGCCTCTCGCCCTCCATCACCGCGGCCGCGTCCGTGGTCAGCCACGACGCCGCCACCAACCGCCTCACCTACGACTTCGGCACGGTGGTGAACGCCGGCAACAACGCGGGCGCCGACACCATCGTGATCGAGGTGGTGGCCAGGGTCCTGCCCGGCACGGCGGCGACGCAGGTCAACGCCGCGACGCTGGCGCCCTCCGTTCCCGCCAACGCCTTCGGCGTGACGCCGGGCGCCGGCACGCCGCTCGGCGCCAGCGTTTCCTCGCCCGTGGTGCACGCGCAGGTCGGCAACCTCGCCTTCCAGGACTTCAACGGCAACGGCGTGCAGGATGCCGGCGACACCGGCGTGGCCGGCGTGACGGTGGAGCTGCGCGACTCCGCCACCGGCGCGGTGGTCGCCACCGCCACCACGGGGACCAACGGCCTGTACCTGTTCACGGACGTGGTGCCCGGCGGGTACTTCGAGACCTTCGTGAAGCCGGCCGGCTGGGAATACGCCCCCGTCGGCCGTGGCACCGCCGCCACCGACAGCGACGCCGATCCGTCCACCGCGACGGGCGCCGCCTTCGACCTGTTCGACGCCCAGTCCGACCTGACGCGCGACGTGGGCCTGTTCCGCCACGCCAGCCTGGGCGACAGGGTGTGGGAAGACGCCGACGGCGACGGCACGCAGGATGCGGGCGAGGCCGGCGTGGCCGGCGTCACGGTCACCCTGCTGGACGCCGCGAACGCCGTGGCGGGCACCGCGACGACGGATGGCAGCGGCGCCTACCAGTTCACCGGCCTGCGCCCCGGCGCCTACACCGTGGAGTTCGCGAAGCCGGCCGGCTGGGCCTTCACGCCGCCCCTCCTCGGCGGCAACGGGGCGCTGGACAGCAACGCGAACCCCGTCACCGGCCGCGCGCCCGCGGTCACGCTCGTCTCCGGCACCAGCAACCAGACCGTGGATGCGGGCATCTACCGCCCCGTCACCATCGGCGACACGGCCTTCGTGGACACGGATGGCGACGGCATGCAGGACGTCGGCGAGGCCGGCCTGGCCGGCGTGTCCGTGCGCCTGCTGGACGGCACGGGCGCCCTCGTCGCCAGCGCCGTGACCGACGGCGCGGGCGCCTATTCCTTCACCGGCCTGCGCCCCGGCGCCTACCAGGTGCAGTTCGCGGCACCCGCCGCATACCGGCCCACCCTGGCGAACCAGGGCGACGACGCGGCGGACAGCGATGCGACCGGCGGGCTGACTCCCCTCCGCACCTACCGTTCCGGCGACGCCGACGGCACGGTGGATGCCGGGTTCTGGCAGGCCGCCTCGCTCGGCAACCGCATCTGGAACGACGCCGACGGCGACGGCATCCAGGATGCCGGCGAGGCGGGGGTGGGCGGCCTGTCCGTGACGCTGCTGGCCGCCGACGGCATTTCCGTGGTCGCCACCACCACCACGGCGGGCGACGGCGGCTACCTGTTCAGCGACCTGTCGCCCGGCACCTATTCGGTGCAGTTCAGCAAGCCGGCCGGGTGGTCCTACACCCAGGGGGGCCAGGGCAGCGCGGCCACGGACAGCGACGCGCTGCCGGGCACCGGCCGCTCCGCGCCCGTGTTCCTGTCCAGCGGCGAGGATGAGCGCACGGTGGATGCGGGCATCTGGAACCCGGTCACCATCGGCAACCATGCCTGGGTGGACGTGAATGGCGACGGCATCCAGGGCGGTGCCGAGCCCGCGCTGGCCGGCGCGCAGGTCACCCTCGTCAACGCCCTCACCGGGGTGCCGGTGGCCACGGCCATCACGGCGGCGGACGGCTCCTACCTGTTCACCGTGCCGCCCGGCACCTACACGCAGATCTGGGTGCCGCCCGCGGGCTACATGACCACCGCCGCCGGCCAGGGCACCGCGGCTGCCGACAGCAACGTGGATCCCGCGACGGGCGGGACGGCCCCCGTCACCCTCTCTGGCGGCCAGTCCGACCTGACGCAGGATGGCGGCTTCTACATCCCCGTGACGATCGGCGACCGCGTCTTCGAGGACGGGGACGGCGACGGCGTGCAGGGCGCCGGCGACACCGCGCTGGGCGGCGTGACGGTCCGCCTGCTCGACGCCTCGGGCAACGTCGTGCGGACGGCGACGACGGCGCCCGACGGCTCCTACCTGTTCGACGGGGTCCGCCCCGGCGCCTACCAGGTCGAGTTCGTGCGGCCGGCCGGCTTCACCTTCACCGCGAAGGACGCGGGCGCGGACGGGCTGGACAGCGACGCCGACCTCGTCACCGGCCGCTCGCCGCTGAAGACCTACCTCTCGGGCGACGTGGACCGCACGGTGGATGCCGGGATGTGGCGCCCGGTCACCATCGGCGACACGGCCTGGCTGGACGCCGATGGCGACGGCGTGCGCGGCGCGGGCGAGCCCGGCCTTGCCGGCGCCACCGTCACCCTGCTCGACGCCACGACCGGCGCCGTGCTGGGCACGGCGGTGACGGATGCGGACGGCGCCTACCTGTTCACCGGCCTGAAGCCCGGCACCTTCCGCGAGGAATGGACCGCGCCCGCCGGCCACGCCTTCACCCGCCCGGACCAGGGCGGCGACTCGGCGGACAGCGACGTGCTGGCGGCCAACCAGGCCAGCGGCGCCACCGCCGCCTTCGCGGTGCGGAGCGGCCAGGCGGACATGACCCGCGACGCGGGGCTGTACCAGCTCTCGACGATCAAGGGCACGGCCTTCCTCGACCTGCCGCCGGGGGTGTGCCCGCCGAAGTGGCCGCAGGCGGTCTTCGCCGGCATCACCGTGCAGCTGCTCGACGGCCAGGGCGGCGTGGTGACGAGCGCCATCACCGGCAGCGACGGTGCCTACACGCTCGGCGGCATCGCGCCCGGCACCTACACCGTGCGCTTCCTGGAGCGCGACGGGCTGGCGCTGGTGGCGAAGGGCGCGGGCAACGCGCCGCTGATCGCCTCCGACGTGGACGGCGCGACGGGGCTGAGCGACGCCATCACGCTGCGCACCAACACCCACGTCACCGGGGTGGATGGCGGCTTCACGCACCTCACCGGCACGGCGCTGGACGGCGCGCCGGTCATCGTGCAGCCCGGCTTCGCGCAGCACGGCACGGCGCCGGAAAGCCTCTTCGCGCCCGGCAACGGCACCGTGGTCACGCTGGCGCCGGACACGGCGGTGATCGGCGGCACGGGCGGGGCGGGCAGCGCCTTCATGGCCCATGCCCCGGGCGCCTACCTGGTGGCCGGCACGGGGCCGAGCATCGTGATGCTGGCCGCGCAGGGCGGCGGGGGCGTGCTCTACGGCTCCACCGGCTTCATGGTGGGCGAGGGGTCGGAGAGCAACGACATCATCATCTCGGGCTGCGCCGGATCGAACAACCAGGGCATGGGCGCGGCCTGGGACGGCACGCGCGATTGGAACCTCATGGCCGGCGGCACGGGGGCCGACCTGCTTGAGGGCAACCACGGCCGGGGCGTGCTGCTGGGCGGGGCGGGCAACGACCGCCTGTTCGGCTTCGGCGAGCGGGTGGGCGGCACCAACGACGGCGCCGTCGCCGTTTCCGGCGGGGCCATCACCGCGCTGTCCGTAGGCGACGAGATCGTGCTCAGCGGCCAGGGTCCCTCGCAGGTCGCGTGGAACGCCGGTGACGGCGTGCAGGTGATCTACGGCTTCGACCCGGCGAACGGCGACACGCTGGACATCTACGGCTTCGGCGCGCCGGCGCAGGTGCTGTCCTGGAACGGCATGGGCGTGCTGTATTTCGGCCCCGACCAGGCGGTGATCCTGCACAACTGGAACCCGCTGGGCGGCGCGCTGCCCGCCGGCATCACCTTCCACGCCGACCTGGCGCGGATGCCCGGCGCCTTCGGCGACTTCCAGCCGCTGCCGCCGACGATCCTCGGCGCGTCGCAGGACGTGTTCCACGGCACCCAGGGCGACGACATCGCCGTGGCGGCGGACGGCACCGGCACCACCTTCTTCGGCGGCGACGGGCAGGACCTGCTGCTGGGCGCCTCGGGGAACGACCTGTTCATCCTGGGCAAGGGCGGCACCACGGCGCTGGGCGGCGAGGGGGGCGACATCTTCGTGGGCGCGGCCGGCGGCGCGGCGGATCGCCTGGAAGGCGGGCTGGGCGACGACGTCTTCGTCATCGCCAACCGCTTCACCACCGTCGCCGAGAAGGCGGGCGAAGGCACCGACGCCGCCCTCGTGGCGGTGGATGGCTGGCGGGTGGCCGACCACGTCGAGACGGCGATGCTGACCGGCGCCGCCACCACCATGACCGGCGGCGGCACGGCGCAGACCCTGGTGGCCAACGCCGCCCTGGCCTCCGACATCACGGCCGGCACCGGCAAGGCGACGATGATCGGCGGCGCGGCGGCCAGCGTGTTCCGCGGCAACGACCTGGGCGGCACCTTCGTCGGCCAGGGTGCAGCGGACACCTATGTCGGCGGCAGCGGCGACGACACCTACGCCGTCACCCATGCCGGGGCCACGATCACCGAGATGCCGGGTGGCGGGCACGACGTGGCCATCGTCTCGGTGAATGGCTGGACGGCGGCGGACAACATCGAGGTGGTGGTGCTGGGCGGCGCTGCGGCCTCCGTGAACCTCGGCAGCTCGGGCGCCATGGTGGTGGCCAACCCGGGCATGGGCTCCTTCGCCTCGGCGGTGGCCGGCGAGAACTACTTCTTCGGCGGCGCCGGGGTGGACGGCTTCGCCGGCGGGACCGGCAGCGACGTGTTCTTCGGCGGCACCGGCGCCACGGTGATGGCCGGCAACGGCGGCGACGACACCTACGTGGTGAACAACGCCGCCTCCCAGGCCATCGAGGGCGCGGCCGGCGGCAGCGACGTCGCTTGGGTCGCCGTGGATGGCTGGACCGTGGGCGACGGGATCGAGATCGCCGCCCTGTCCGGCACGGCCACGCGCGTGACCGGCAACGCCACCGGCGGCACGCTCTTCGCCAACGCCGCGCTGGGCAGCCAGCTCACCGCCGGTCCGGGCGGGTCGGTGATGGTGGGCTCGGACTTCGCCGACACCTTCACCAGCGGCGCGGGCACCGACGTGATGGTGCTGGGCGGCGGGGCGGACCTGGTGGCGCTGTCGGGCGCCTGGGGCGTGGACGGCGTCAGCGGCTTCAGTGGCCATTGGGGCGAAGGCGACAAGCTGGACTTCCGCGGCTCGGGCCTGTCCTTCGCCGACCTCGACATCGTCCGCTTCGGCGACGCGGTGCTGGTCGCCCACGGCGGCAACGCCGTGGGGCTCTGGGGCGTGGCGCAGGACCTGAACGCCAGCGACTTCCTGTTCGCCTGACGGGCGCGGCGCGTCAGGAGGGCTCCAGCCCCACCTGGCGCGCCAGCTGCGTCAGCCCGGTGATCTGCCCCTGCAGGAAGTCGCGCCACTGCTCCGGCTGCATGGCGCGCGGCGCGTAGCCCAGGCGGCCAAGCCGCTCGCGCGTCGCCTCCTCGCCCAGCACCTTCGCCACCGCGGCGTTGAAGCGGGCGACGACGGGCGCGGGCGTGCCGGCAGGCGCGGCGATGCCGAACCAGACGATCAGCTCGAAGCCCGGCACGTCGCGCGCCACGGGCGGGATCTCGGACGCCAGCGGAAAGGGCTCGCGCGTCGTCACGCCGAGTGCGCGCACCCTGCCCTCCCGCGCCTGGGCAAGCCCGGCGACCAGGTCGGTCAGCGTGCAGTCGATGCGCCCGGCCAGCACCTCGGTCAGCGCCTCCGGGCCGCCGCGGCTGGGCACGGGCAGCATCCGCACGCCGGCCATCTGGTTCATCTGCTGCGAGCCGATGAGGGCGGAGGCGTTGCCATGGCTGAAGGTCAGCTCGCCGGGGCGGCGGCGGGCCAGCTCCATCAGCTCCGCCGTGCTGCGCGCGGGCGAGTTGGGCGGCACCACCAGCAGGTAGGGCGCCTCGGCCAGGAAGGCCATGTGGGTGAAGTCACGCATGGGGTCGTAGCCCAGGTTGCGGACCAGGTAGGTGTTCAGCGCCCCGTTGGTGACGGACAGGATGCCCATGGTCAGCCCGTCGGGTGCCGCGCCCTTCAGCGCCATGGTGCCGACCACGCCGTTGCCGCCCGGGCGGTTGTCCACGATCACCGGCTGGCCCAGCTCGCGCGACAGGGGCTCGGCCACGTTGCGGGCCAGGCTGTCGGTGACGCTGCCGGCCGGGAAGGCGACGATCAGGCGGATCGGGCGGTCGGGCCAGGTTTGCGCCAGTGCGGGCGCGGGCAGCGCGGCGGCGGCGAGCAGGGTGCGGCGGGCGATCATGGGCGGGGCTCCGTGGGGGATTGGCGCGCAGGATCCCGCGCGAGGTGGCGGTGGATCTCGGTGTTGTCGGCGCGCGGCCCGCGGGCGGCGACGGCGGCGGCCCATTCGGCGCACAGCAGCGCCAGCAGCCGCGCGGGCGTGCCCGTGGCCGCGGCGATGGTCGCCGCCGTCTCGATGTCCTTGCGCATGAGGCCGAGCTGGAAGCCGCCGGCGTAGCGGCCCGACGCGATCTCCTGCGCCAGCTTCGTCTCGGAAGCGGTGTTGCGGCCGGAGGAGGCGTTGAGCACCTGGGTGAGGATGCCGAGGTCCAGCCCTTCCGCCTCGGCCATGAGCGCGGCCTCGCTCACCGCCAGCAGGCCGGCGGCGTAGACGTAGTTGTTCAGCGCCTTCATCGCGTGCGCGCTGCCCAGCGCGCCGGTGCGGATCACCGCCTCGCCCATGCGGCGCAGCAATGGCTCGGCGCGGTCCAGGTCGGCCTCCGCGCCGCCGGCCATGATGGCGAGCGTGCCGGCGCGCGCCTTGGCCACGCTGCCGGAGACGGGGGCGTCCACCATCGCGCAGCCGCGCGCGGCGAGGCGCGCGCCCCAGCGCCGCGTCTCGGCGGGCTGGGAGCTGCCCATGTCCACCACCAGCGTGCCGGGGCGCAGCGCGGCCTCCATGGCGCCCAGCACCTGGGCCACCGCCGGGCTGTCGGGCAGCATGAGGATGATGCAGGCGCAGCGCGCGGCCAGTTCCGCCGGGCCGGGCGCGGGCTCCGCGCCGTCCAGCGTGGTGCCGGCGGCGTCCAGCGTCGCCAGTGCCGTGCCCTTGGCGTGCAGCTGGGCGGCCATCGGCGCGCCCATCATGCCCAGGCCCACGAAGCCCACCGCCGTGTCCATCGCCGTTCCCCCCTTCCCTTTGGCGCGGAGTGTCGGGGAGGTGGCGGCGCCTGTCCACGCCCCTGGAAACCGGGCGCGCGATGTGCCATATGAGGGGTGCCGCTTGCGGCTATGGCGATAAACGTTGCGTGGAATAAGCGTTGCGGACCCGGGGGCAGTGCCCGGCGTCTCCACCAATCTCAACCCCCGGTATCGTGGGGGCTGGCATGGGGACGAAACAGGCTCGACGCGCGCGGTAAAGACGTAACTTTTGCCCGGCATTGTACCGCCGTTATCGGGCTAAATCACAAGTGCCAACGATAACAGCCGCGAGGCTGTGGCGCTCGCTGCCTAGGAATAGGTAAGCGCGGTTTGGGGGGCACCGGGCAACAGAAGCCCCCCGCTTCTTCCCCTCGGGACCATCCGCACCTATGGTGCGCGCCCCAGGAATGCCGCGATGACACAGACACCCCCGCCCAGCCTCCTCCCCTATGACCAGTGGGCCGGACGCGCCTTGCGCGCGGTGGCGGTGGACGCGCTGGAGCACGCCTCCCGCGAAGGCCTGCCGGGCGAGCATCACTTCTACCTCTCCTTCCGCACCGACCACCCGGGCACCGTCGTGCCGGGCCACCTGAAGGCGCGCTACCCGAAGGAGATGACCATCGTCCTCCAGCACCGCTTCTGGGACCTGGCGGTGGACCGGCAGGGGCAGCGCTTCTCCGTGGGCCTGTCCTTCTCGGGCGTGCCGGCCATGCTGTCGGTGCCCTTCGGCGCGATGACCGCCTTCCAGGACCCGCACGCCCAGTTCGGCCTGCGCTTCGAGCCGGAGATGGAGGACGCCGCCGAGCCGCCCCCCGCCGCCGAGGAACCGCCCGCCGCATCGCCTGCCGAGCCCGCCGCGCCGCCCGCCGCGCCGCAGGTGGTGAGCCTCGACGCCTTCCGCCGCAAGCGCGACTGAGAAAGAGCCGCCATGACCCCTCCCCTCGACGTGGATGCCGCCCCGGTCACCGACGCCACGCGGACCAGGCGCTACGAATTCAGCACCATGTACCCGCTGGGCAAGGACGCGACGCCGTATCGTCGGCTGCCGATCGAGGGCGTGTCCACGCTCGACGTGGACGGCAAGCGCGTGCTGCGCGTCCCGGCGCGGGTGCTGGAGGAGCTGGCCTTCGCCGCCTGCCGCGACGTGTCGCACCTGCTGCGCCCCGGCCACCTCCGGCAGCTCGCCAACATCCTGGAAGACCCCGAGGCGAGCGCCAATGACCGCTTCGTGGCGCTGGACCTGCTGAAGAACGCCAACATCGCCGCCGGCGGTAAGCTGCCCATGTGCCAGGACACGGGCACGGCCATCGTCTTCGGCAAGAAGGGCCAGCGCGTCTGGGTCGAGGGCGACGAGGAGGAGGCGCTGAGCCACGGCGTGGCCCGCACCTACACCGAGACGAACCTGCGCTATTCGCAGATGGCGCCGCTGTCCATGTTCGACGAGGTGAACACGGGCAACAACCTGCCTGTGGAGTTCACCATCCTCGCCCAGCCGGGCGAGGAGAAGGCGGACGAGCTGCACCTGATGTTCGTCCTCAAGGGCGGCGGCAGCGCGAACAAGACCTTCCTGTTCCAGCAGACGCGCGCGGTGCTGAACAAGCCGAAGCTCCTGGCCTTCCTGGAGGAGAAGATCCGCACGCTCGGCACCTCCGCCTGCCCGCCCTACCACCTGGCGGTGGTGATCGGCGGCACCAGCGCGGAGGCCACGCTCAAGACGGTGAAGCTGGCCAGCACGCGCTACCTCGACGCCCTGCCGACCACCGGCAGCATGGCCGGCCACGCGATCCGCGACCCGGAGCTGGAGACGGAGGTGCACGCGCTGACGCAGCGCCTGGGCATCGGCGCGCAGTTCGGCGGCAAGTATTTCTGCCACGACGTGCGCGTGGTGCGCCTGCCGCGGCATGGCGCGTCCCTGCCCATCGGAATCGGCGTGTCGTGCTCCGCCGACCGGCAGATCAAGGCCAAGATCACCGCCGACGGCGTGTTCCTGGAGGAGCTGGAGCACGAGCCCGCGCACTACCTGCCCGAATACACCGACGACATCACCGGCGGCGAGGTGGTCCGCATAGACCTCAACCAGCCGATGGACGCCATCCGCGCCGAGCTGTCGCGGCACCCGGTGAAGACCCGCGTGTCGCTGACGGGGACCATCGTGGTGGCGCGCGACATCGCCCACGCCAAGCTGCAGGAGCGGCTGGATCGCGGCGAGGGCCTGCCCGCCTACATGAAGGATCACCCGGTCTACTACGCCGGCCCCGCCAAGACGCCGGAGGGCATGGCCACCGGGTCCTTCGGCCCCACCACCGCGGGGCGCATGGACAGCTACGTGGCGGCCTTCCAGGCGGCCGGCGGCTCGCTGGTGATGCTGGCGAAGGGCAACCGCTCCAAGGCCGTGACGAACGCCTGCAAGGCGCATGGCGGCTTCTACCTGGGAAGCGTCGGCGGCCCGGCGGCCCGGCTGGCGCAGGACTGCATCCGCAAGGTGGAGGTGCTGGAGTATCCCGAGCTGGGGATGGAGGCGATCTGGCGGATCGAGGTGGAGGATTTCCCTGCCTTCATCGTGGTGGATGACAAGGGCAATGATTTCTACGACGGGCTGGAGTGATGCCGTTGCTCCGTGCCGCGTCGGCCGCAGTCACCCTGCCGGCAATGACGCGATGGCCATGAGGGAACGTGGCGAGCTGCCTCTGCGCCGCCCCGCCCCGGAGACGCCGCTGCGCTTCGAATTCGTGTTGCGCGACCACTCTCTCGGGCAGGTGATGACCGCAAGCATTGACCTGCCGGCCCGGCCGCTCGTCGGCGATGCGGTGATGGTGGAGGTTGACGGCGGGCGCGGCGCCGTCACGGCGAAACTCTTCGTGGTCGAGGTGTGCTGGCACGGCATCCCGTATTGGGACAAGGGGGAGGCGTGTGGCAGCCTCCTCCTGGATGCTTCCCCGACGTGAGCCGCTTCCACCCCCGCCACGCCCACCTGCTGACGGGCTTCCTCCTCACCTTCATCATGACCTTCGTCATCTCCGGCGTCTCGACGCTGCTGGCGCTCGGCCCGAACGCGGCCGCGCTGGCGCGCTGGCCGGTGGCGTGGTTCACCTCCTGGCTCATCGCCTTCCCCACCGTGCTGGTGGTGCTGCCCGTCGTGCGGCGCATCGTCGCCCGCCTGACGACGGAGGCGCGCCCATGACCCGCCGCCTCATCTCCTCCGGCTCGGTGTTCGAGGAGCAGATCGGCTATTCCCGCGCCGTGGTGGATGGCGACTGGGTCTTCGTCTCCGGCACCACCGGCTACGACTACGCCACGATGACCATCGCGGATGACGTGGCGCAGCAATGCGACCAGGCGCTGCGCAACATCGAGGCGGCGCTGGCGCAGGCCGGCGGGTCCTTGCGCGACGTGGTGCGCGCCACCTTCATCGTGCCGCGGCGCGAGGATTGGGAGCCATGCTGGCCGGTGCTGAAGCGCTGGTTCGGCGAGGTGCGGCCCGCCTCCACCCTGCTGCACGCCGGGTTGCAGACGGATGCGATGCGCATCGAGATCGAGGTGACCGCGCGCCTGCGGCGCCATGGAGGGGATTAGGGCATGCGCTTCGCCGTGGACCGGCTCGACCACCTGGTCGTCACCTGCAACGACGTGGAGATCACCGCAGCCTGGTACCAGCGCGTGCTGGGGATGGAGCGTGAGGAGTTCGGCCCGCACCGCCGCACCTCGCTGCGCTTCGGCGGGCAGAAGATCAACCTGCGGCCCAGGGAGGCCACCCAGGCCGAATGGTGGTCGGGCACCGACCCGCGGCCGGGCAGCCAGGATTTGTGCTTCATCGTCACCTGCTCGGCGCTGGAAGTCGTGGCGCACCTGCATGGCTGCGGCGTGACGGTGGAGCTGGGGCCGGTGAAGAAGGACGGCGCGCTGGGCTCCATCGCCAGCGTCTATTGCCGCGACCCGGACGGCAACCTGATCGAGATCAGCAACTACGGGGACTGAGAGGTCCCCGTAGTTGCCTGTTTTTGTGCCCTCAGGCGCCGGGCGCGGCCGTCCGGCCGCTTGGCTCTCGCCGCGCCGCCGTTGCGCTGACGGCAGGCGCGCGTGGGCGGCGCCGGCCGCGGTGCGGCCGGATGGTTTGTGCTGGTGGGCCTATCCGTTGGGCGCACCCCTCCCCTTCCGGCTTTCGCCTTGCGAAACCCCAGTTTTTCGGCATCCTGGCCCATTCCGCGGCACTCCCGCCGCCGGGACGACGCGCACGTGAAGGAGCGCCCACCGTGATCCCCGCCCTGATGCCGACCTACAACCGCGCCGACCTCGCCTTCGAGCGGGGCGAGGGCGCCTGGCTGTGGACGGATGATGGGCGACGATTCCTGGATTTCGGCGCCGGCATCGCCACCTCCAGCCTCGGCCACGGCCACCCGCACCTGACGCGTGCCATCGCCGAGCAGGCGGGGCGGGTGATGCACGTCTCCAACCTGTACCGCGTGAAGCAGGCGGAGGAGCTGGCCGCGCGCCACGTCGCCGCCTCCTTCGCCGACAGCGTCTTCTTCTGCAACTCGGGCGCCGAGGCGAACGAGGGCATGGTCAAGGCCGTGCGGAAGTTCCACGCCGAGGAGGGCCGGCCCGAGCGCTTCCGCATGATCTGCTTCGAGGGCGCCTTCCACGGCCGCACGCTGGCCATGCTGAGCGCCACGGGCAACGCCAAGTACCTGGCCGGCTTCGGCCCGCCGGTGGAGGGGTTCGACCACGTCCCCTTCGGCAACATGAACGCCGTGCGCGCGGCCATCACGGCGCAGACCGGCGGCATCATGATCGAGCCGGTGCAGGGCGAGGGCGGCGTCCGCCCCGCCGACCTGCGCTTCCTGCGCGAGCTGCGCGCGGTGTGCGACGAATACGGCCTGCTGCTGGCGCTGGACGAGGTGCAGACCGGCATGGGCCGCTCCGGCAAGCTCTGGGCGCACCAGTGGGCCGGCATCGAGCCGGACGTCATGAGCAGCGCCAAGGGCATCGGCGGCGGCTTCCCGCTCGGTGCCATCCTGGCGAAGGAGAAGGTGGCGCGGCACCTCAAGCCCGGCACGCACGGCACCACCTATGGCGGTGGGCCGCTGGCCTGCGCCGCCGGCAACGCGGTGCTGGACGTGATGCTCGCCCCCGGCTTCCTGGACGGGGTGGACCGCGTGGCGCGCCACCTGTGGCGTGGCATGGTGGCCCTGGCCGAACGCCACCCCACCGTGGCCGAGGGCGCGCAGGGCGCCGGCCTGCTGCTGGGCCTGAGGCTGCGCCCGGAGGTCAGCAACGCCGAGATGCAGGCCGCCTGCGTCGCCGAGGGGCTGCTGACGGTCGCCGCCGGCATGAACGTGCTGCGCGTGGCCCCGCCGCTCGTCATCACGGAGGCGGAGGCCGACGTGGCGCTGGAGATGATGGACCGCGCCTGCCGCCGCCTCACGCCCTCCCTGTCCCAGGTCGCCGCCAAGTGAGCGCGGCGCTGAAGACCACCGGCGGGGGCAGCGATGCCCCCCGCCACTTCCTGGAGCTGATGGACCTCGACACCCCCACGCTGCGGCACATGCTGGAGCTGGGCCGGCGGTCCAAGCGCGGCGAGGCGCCCGGCCAGCCGCTGGCCGGCAAGACGGTCGCGCTGATCTTCGAGCTGCCCTCCACCCGCACCCGCGTCTCCTTCGAGGTGGGCATCCGCCAGCTGGGCGGCACGCCGCTGGTGCTGACGGCCAAGGAGATCCAGCTCAACCGCGGGGAAAGCATCAAGGACACGGCGCGCGTGCTGTCGCGCTACGTGGACGCCATCATGCTGCGCACCGCCGACGTGGCGCAGATGCGCGAGTTGGCCGAATACGCCACCATCCCGGTGATCAACGGGCTCACCAACATCTCCCACCCCTGCCAGCTGATGGCGGACGTGATGACCTTCGAGGAGCATCGCGGCCCGATCGCCGGCCAGGTGGTGGCCTGGACCGGCGACGGCAACAACGTGGCGCAGAGCTACATCCAGGCCGCGGCCCGCTTCGGCTTCATCCTGCGGATCGCCACGCCGCCGGAGCTGGAGCCGCCGGCGGAGCTGCTGGCCTGGGCGCGGCGCGAGGGCGCGCGGATCGAGCTGTCCAACGACCCCGTGGCCGCGGTCCAGGGCGCGCGCGCCGTCGTGACCGATTGCTGGATCAGCATGAGCGACGAGAAGACGGCGGCCGCGCAGAACCGCCACAACATGCTGATGCCCTTCCAGTTGAACTCGGCGCTGCTGCGCCATGCCGCGCCCGACGCCATCGTGCTGCACTGCCTGCCTGCCCATCGCGGCGAGGAGATCACCGACGAAGTGATGGACGGGCCGCAGAGCGTGGTGTTCGACGAGGCGGAAAACCGGCTCCACGCGCAGAAGGGCATCCTGCTCTGGGCGTTCGGGGCCGGCTGACGCCAGCCCCGAACGCCCAGAGCCGGCATCCTGGCGCGCCTTGCGGCGCGACGGGCCTTCGACGCCGGCTGACGCCTGCCCCAAATGCCAGGAACCCTGGCGCGCCTCCCGGCGCGACGGCCGGCCTCTGACCCTCAGTCGATGCTGAGGTTCAGCCGCCGCACCATGTCGCGCTCGTAGTCCACCCGCTCGCGGATGAAGGACAGGTAGGCGTCGGGCGGCAGGTACTCGTCCGGCATCTCCCATTGCCGCATCACGCGCTGCACGCTCTCGTCCAGCATCGCCTTGCGGAAGGCGGCGTGCAGGAAGGCGACGATCTCGGGGTCCATGCCCTTCGGCCCGGCGATGCCGTAGGGGCTGGTGACGGACATGCCGTAGCCCAGGTCGCGCAGGGTCGGCGCGTCGGGGGCGAAGCGCAGCCGCGTCGGCGTCCAGGCGGCCAGCAGGCGGAACTCGCCGGATTCGACGTGCGGGCGCCAGGATTGCGCGTCGCTCACCATGTCGATCTGCCGGCCCAGCAGGGCGGTGACGCCCTCCTGCGCGCCGCGCATCGGGATGTGCTCCATCCGCGCGCCCTCGCGGGCGAGGATGTCCTCCTTCGCCAGGTGGTTGGAGGTGGCGATGCCGGAGGTGGAGTAGGTCAGCCGCCCCGGATTGGCCTTGGCGAACTCCATCATCTGCCGCCAGTCGCGGAAGGGGCTGTCGGCGCGCACCACCGTGCCGAAGACGAAGCCGGTGAGCTGCATGACGGGCGTGAAGTCCGCCACCGGGTCCCAGGTCGGCTGCCGCGTCAGGAAGGGGTGGCGCAGGATGGACAAGTGGTGGTGCGCCAGGGTGTAGCCGTCGGGTCGCGCCTGCTGGATCAGGAAGGTGGCGGCGCGGGTTCCGCGGGCGCCGGCCATGTTCTCCACGACGACGGACTGGCCGGTGTCCTTGTGGAACACCTCGAACATCGCCCGGTGCATGGCGTCGAGCGAGCCGCCGGGCGGCCAGGGGATCAGGAAGCGGATGGTGCGGTTCGGGAAGCGCGCCTGGGCGAAGGCGGGCGTGGCAAGGGGCAGCGCGAGCGCGCCCAGCAGCGCGCGGCGACGGGTGGTCATAGGCTCGGTCCTCCGGTGCGCGGCGCCTCTGCCGGGCGCCGTCGCGTGCCATCAGGCCATGCCGCGCGGGGCCGGCGCAACTATTCCATGCGGATGCCGAGGCGGTTCACCATCTCGCGCTCCCACACCGCGCGGCGGGCGATGAAGTCCACGTAGGCCTCCGTGTCGAGGTAGACCAGCGGCATGTCGAACTGGTTGCGCACGCGCGTGTTCTCGGGGCCCATCAGCGCCGCCTTGAAGGCGTCGTGCAGCGCGCGGACGATGCCCGGGTCCATGCGCGGCGGGCCGCTGATGCCGTAGTTGCTGGTCACCACGATGTCGTGGCCCAGCTCCTTCAAGGTCGGCACGGTGGGAAAGCGGGGGGCGCGCTCGGCGCTCCAGACGGAGAGCAGGCGCATGGACCCGGCCTCGACCTGCGGTGCCCAGGCGCTGCTGTCGGCCACCATGTGCACCTGCCCGCCCAGGGCCGCCGTCACGCCCTCGTTGGAGCCGCGGAAGGGGACGTGCAGCAGCTCGATCCCCTCCTTCATCGCGATCTCCTCCATCGCCAGGTGGTTGGTGGTGGCGATGCCGGAGGTGGAGTAGGACACGCGGCCCGGATTGGCCTTGGCGTAGGCGACGAAGGCGCGGTAGTCGGCGAAGGGGCTGTTGGTGGGCACCGCCATGCCGAACAGCCAGCCGGTCAGCCCGATGATGTGGGTGAAGTCCGTCACCGCGTCCCATTGCGGGGTGCGGACCAGGAAGGGCCGGCGGATGATGGACAGGTGCATCTGCCCCAGCGTGTAGCCGTCCGGCCGCGCCTCCTTCGCCAGGTGCACGGCGTGCAGCGTGCCCCCGGCGCCGGCCCGGTTCTCGATCACCACGGGCTGGCCCAGGCTGCGGGTCGTGATGTCGGCCAGCGAGCGGAGCTGCGCATCGGCGGACCCGCCGGGCGGCCAGGGGACGATGAGGCGGATCGGCCGCTCCGGGAAGCGCCCCTGGGCCAGGGCCGGCAGGGCGAGCGCGGAACCACCGAGGGCGAGCGCCGAGCGGCGCGTCAACCTGGACATGGGAACGGAACCTCCTTCGCACGGCCGTCATGGATTGCGGCCGCGTCATCATCGGATGGAATCATGGCCGAACCATTCTTGCCAAGGGGTTTCTGTGGGGCGCCGGCCTGCGCTAAGGATGCGGCCGATCCGCCGCGAGGGAAGCCATGTCCGAACAGTTCGACGTCATCGTGATCGGGGCCGGCCCCGGCGGCTACGTCTGCGCCATCCGCGCCGCGCAGCTCGGCCTGAAGGTGGCCTGCGTGGAGAAGCGCGCGACGCTCGGCGGCACCTGCCTGAACGTCGGCTGCATTCCCTCCAAGGCGCTGCTGCAATCCTCCGAGAAGTTCGAGGAAACCAAGCACGCGCTCGCCGAGCACGGCGTCAACGTCGGCGCCGTCAGCCTGGACCTGGCGCGGATGCAGGCGCGCAAGGGCGAGGTGGTGGGCGCCAACGTGAAGGGCGTCGAGTTCCTGTTCAAGAAGAACAAGGTCACCTGGCTGAAGGGCAGCGGCGCCATAACCGCCCCCGGCAAGGTTTCCGTGGACGGCACGGAATACGGCGCGAAGCACATCGTCATCGCCACCGGCAGCGAGAGCATCCCTCTGCCCGGCGTCGAGGTGGACGAGGCGCGCATCGTCTCCTCCACCGGCGCGCTGGAGCTGGCGGAGGTGCCGAAGCACCTGGTCGTCATCGGCGGCGGCTACATAGGCCTCGAGCTGGGCTCGGTCTGGCACCGGCTGGGGGCCGAGGTGACGGTGGTGGAATACCTGGACCGCCTGGTGCCGGCGATGGACGGCGAGGTCGGCAAGGCCTTCGAGCGCATCCTGGGCAAGCAGGGGCTGAAGTTCCGCCTCAAGACCAAGGTGACGGGCGCCAAGGTGGACGACACCGGGGTGGACCTCACGGTGGAGCCCGCTGCCGGCGGCACGCCGGAGACGATCCGCGCCGACGTGGTGCTGGTCGCCATCGGCCGCCGCCCCTTCGTGGAGGGGCTGGGGCTGGAGGGCGTGGGCGTGGCGCTGGACGAGCGCGGGCGGGTGAAGACCGACGCGCATTTCGCCACGAGCGTGCCCGGCATCTGGGCGATCGGCGACGCCATCTCCGGCCCCATGCTGGCCCACAAGGCGGAGGAGGAGGGCGTGGCGCTCGCCGAGCAGCTGGCCGGGCAGAAGCCGCACCTCAACTACGGCACCATCCCGGGCGTCGTGTACACCTGGCCCGAGGTGGCGAGCGTGGGCGAGACTGAGGAGAACCTGAAGGCGCGCGGCCAGGGCTACAAGGTCGGCAAGTTCCCCTTCACCGCGAACGGGCGGGCGCGGGCCATGGGCAGCATGGACGGCTTCGTGAAGATCCTGGCCGACGACCGGACCGACCGCGTGCTGGGCGCGCACATCATCGGCCCCGACGCCGGCACCCTGATCGCCGAGATCGTGCTGGCGATGGAGTTCGGCGCCTCGGCCGAGGACGTGGCGCGCACCTGCCACGCCCACCCCTCGCTGAACGAGGCGGTGAAGGAGGCGGCGCTGGCCGTGGACGGGCGCGCCCTGCACATCTGACAACCGGCACCCCGGCCGCGCGTTCCCCTGGCGAACCGCACGCCAAGGGAGCGCCGCCATGGGCCTGTTTTCCAAGAGCATCAAGACGCTGGACGACCTGTTCGTCCACACCCTGCAGGACATCTACTACGCCGAGCAGCAGATCGAGAAGAACCTGCCCACGATGATCGAGAAGGCGCAGGACCCCAGCCTGAAGCAGGGCCTGCGCCAGCACCTGGACGAGACGCGCGGCCAGATCGGCCGGCTGGAGCAGGTGTTCCGCCAACACGGCCACGAGCCCAAGGGCGTGCAGTGCGTGGCCATGGACGGCATCCTGGCCGAGGCCAAGGAGATCCTGGGCGAGGTGTCCGACCAGGACGTGACGGACGCCGCCATCATCTCCTCCGCCCAGGCGGTGGAGCATTACGAGATGACGCGCTACGGCACGCTGGTGGCCTGGGCGAAGCAGCTCGGCCGGCCGGATTGCGCCGCGCTGCTCCAGGCGAACCTGGACGAGGAGAAGGCGGCGGACGCCAAGCTGACCATGGTCGCGGAATCGCGGGTGAACCGGGCCGCCGCCTAGCCGTCCCTCAAGCGTCCGCGTTCCACCACCACCGCCCAGCGGCGGCGCTCGGCGTCCAGGAAGGCGCCGAACGCCGCCGGATGGGGGCTGGTCTCAACCTCGCAGCCCTGTTCCTCCATCCGCGCGGCCACCGCGGGGTCGGCAAGGGCCGCGCCCATCGCCGCGTGCAGCCGCACGCGGATCGCCTCCGGCGTGCCGGCCGGGGCCAGCAGCCCGTACCAGGTGGCGCTGTCCAGGCTCGGGAAGCCCTGTTCGGCGCTGGTCGGGATGGCCGGCGCCACCCGGGACCGCGCGGCACCCGCCACCGCCAGCCCGCGCAGCGTGCCCGCCGCCAGGAACGGCAGGAAGGGCGCCGCGGCGTTGGAGATCAGCTGCACCCGTCCCGCCAGCACGTCCTGCAGGGCGGGCGCGGTGCCGCGGTAGTGGATGAACTCGATCTCCATCCCCAGCGCCAGGCCCATCATGGCGCCCAGCGCGTGGGCCGTGGTGCCGGCGCCGGGGGTGGCGAAGGTCAGCGGCGGGTTCGCGCCACGGCCGCGCGCCGCCAGCGCCGGCAGGTCCGCCACGCCCAGCCGCGGGTCGGCCGCGATGATGTTGGGCGAGGCGCCCATGAGGCCGATCGGCGCGAAGTCGCGCTCCGGGTCGTAGGGCGTGCGGCCGTGGGTGAGGGCGGAGATGACGAAGGAGCCCGAGCCGGCCAGCAGCAGCGTGTGTCCGTCGGGCGCGGCCTTGGCCACGATGTCGTTGCCCAGGATGCCGCCGGCCCCGCCCCGGTTCTCCACCACGAAGGCCACGCCCAGGCGCTGCGCCATGCCGTCGGCCAGGATGCGGCCCAGGATGTCGTTGGAGCCGCCGGCGGTGAAGGGGATCACGAGTCGGATCGGGCGGCCCTGTGCCAGGGCCGGCGTGGCAAGGGCCGGCAAGGCCAGGATGCTGCGGCGGGTGGGCATGGCGAACCTCCGTTTCCGGCAGCTTGGCGAAGGCGGGCGGCGGGGCCAAGCTGCGATGCGACCGCCAGGAGCAGACCGCCCATGAAGACCCGCGCCGCCGTCGCATTCGAGGCCAAGCGCCCGCTGGAGATCGTCGAGGTGGACCTCGAAGGCCCCCGCGCCGGCGAGGTGCTGGTGGAGATCATGGCCACCGGCCTGTGCCACACCGACAAGTTCACCCTGTCAGGCGCCGACCCCGAGGGCCTGTTCCCCGCCATCCTGGGCCATGAGGGCGCGGGGGTGGTGCGCGAGGTCGGGCCGGGCGTCACGTCGCTGAAGCCGGGCGACCACGTCATCCCGCTCTACACGCCCGAATGCCGGGAATGCGAGTACTGCCTGAACCCCAAGACCAACCTGTGCCAGAAGATCCGCACCACCCAGGGCCGCGGGCTGATGCCCGACGGCACCTCGCGCTTCTCCTTCAAGGGCCAGCCGATCCTGCACTACATGGGCTGCTCCACCTTCGCCAACCACACGGTGCTGCCCGAGATCGCGCTGGCGAAGATCCGCCCCGACGCGCCCTTCGACAAGGTCTGCTACATCGGCTGCGGCGTCACCACCGGCATCGGCGCGGTGCTGTGGACGGCGAAGGTGGAGCCGGGCGCGCGCGTCGTCGTCTTCGGGCTGGGCGGCATCGGGCTGAACGTGATCCAGGGCGCGCGCATGGCGGGCGCGGACATGATCGTGGGCGTGGACCTGAACGCCGATCGCGCCGAGATGGGCCGCGAGTTCGGCATGACCCACTTCGTGAACCCCGCCGAGGTGCCGGGCGACATCGTGGCCCACATCGTGGAGCTGACGGGCGGCGGGGCGGACTATTCCTTCGAATGCGTGGGCAACACCACGCTGATGCGCCAGGCGCTGGAATGCGCGCACAAGGGCTGGGGCGTCTCCACCATCATCGGCGTGGCCCCGGCGGGGGCCGAGATCGCCACGCGGCCCTTCCAGCTCGTCACCGGCCGCCGCTGGCAGGGCAGCGCCTTCGGCGGCGCGCGCGGGCGGACGGACGTGCCGAGGATCGTGGACTGGTACATGCAGGGCCGCATCGAGATCGACCCGCTGATCACCCACACCCTGCCGCTGGAACGCATCAACGAGGGCTTTGACATGATGGCGCGCGGCGAGAGCATCCGCACCGTCGTGCTGTTCTGACATGACATGGGAGGCGCTGGCGCCCATCCTCGCCGGCACCGGCGTGCTCCTGGCGAGCTTCGTCACGCTGTCCGTCACCATCTTCGCCATGCGCCGCAACCACCGCAAGGACGTGTCGCTCCAGCTCGCCGCGCACCGGCTGCGGCGGATGGAGGATCTGGGCGCGGAGATGGCGAACTACCTCGGCGCCGTGGCCCGCCTGTCCATGCACGGCAAGGCCAGCGAGCGCGCCGTGCAGGAATACGCCCGCAGCGCGACGCGCGTGCAGCTGCTGCTGAACCACGAGGACGAGGACTACCACGCGCTCAACGCGCTGATGGAGCAGATGGACCGCCTGCTGCTCGACGCCAAGCGCGGCGGCACCGAGCCGACCTCGGCGGAGGTGGAGCGGCTGGACGAAGCCTTCGTGGCGATCGCCGACCGGGTGATGCAGCGCGAATGGACCCGCACGCAGGACGCGTTGCGGGCCGACACCGGCAACGCGCGCGCGCTGGCCGCCCTGTCCGGGCGGCGGCAGCGCCGCGTCAGTCCAGGGTAATGCCCAGCTGCGGCACCTTGCGGGCCCAGTAGGCGCTTTCCTCGCGCACCGCCGCGCCGAAGGCGGCGCGGTCGCGCGAGGGCGGCAGTTCCAGCCCCTCATTGGCCAGGCGGACGCGGAAATGTTCCGTGGCGATGGCCTTGCGCGCGGCGGCCTCCAGCCGGTCCAGCACCGCGGGCGGCGTGCCGCGCGGGGCGAAGATGCCGTGCCAGCCCTCGATCACCAGGCCGGGCAGCACCTCGGCCAGCGCCGGCACCTCGGGCAGCGCCGGCATCCGCGCCGGGCCGGTGACGGCCAGCGCCTTCAGCCGGTTCTCGCGCACCAGGGTGATGGCCGGCGGGGGCGAGGAGACGTTGAGCGTGATGTTGCGCGCCACCACGTCCATCAGCGCCGGCGCGGTGCCGCGATAGGGGACGTGCTCCATCTCGATGCCCGCGGCCTCGGCGAACAGCACGCCGGCCAGGTGGTTGTTGCCGCCCACGCCGGAGGAGGAGAAGGTCACGGAACCGCGCGGCTGCGCCTTCACCCAGGCGATGTATTCGGCCAGCGTGTTCGCGGGGTGCGAGGGATGCACCACCAGCACGTATTGATAGGAGGAGGTCTGCGCCACCGCCTCCAGCGTGTTCGCCAGATCCACCCGGTCGCCGCGCTGGAGGTGCGGGTTGATGACCACGTTGGTCGAGACGGCGAAGAGCAGCGTGGTCCCGTCCGGTCGCGCGCGGGAGACGGCGAGCGCGCCGACATGGCCGGCGCCGCCCGCGCGGTTCTCCACCACCACCGTCTGCCCGCCGAGTTCCTGGGAGAACAGCCCGGCGAACTCGCGCGCCGCGATGTCGGTGCCGCCGCCGGCCGCGTAGGGCACCACCAGCGTCAGCGTGCGCCCCTGCGCGTGTGCCAGCGAGGGCGCGGCCAGCGCGGCGGCGGCGAGGGTTCGGCGGGAGATCATCGGCGGGTTTCCATCGCGTTGCGCAGCAGGGCCAGCGCCCGGAACGGCGCGTGCACCATCTTCGAATAAGGAATCACCAGGAAGAAGGCGAGCACCAATCCCAGGTGGATCGCCAGCAGCAGCCCCATCGCCCCCGTGTGCCGCGCCGCCAGCAGCAGCAGCCCGGTGGCGGAGACCAGGAACAGCAGGGAGAGCATCGCCACCTCCCCCCCCAGCAGCCTGCGGGCCACGGGCGCGGGGTCGGTGATGGCCTTCACGTGCAGCAGCCCCGCCGTGCCGATGCACAGCAGCACGCCGCCCCAGGTGCCCAGCTGCACCGGCAGCGACAGGAAGGCGTGCGGCGACTTCCAGCCCAGGAAATGGTGGTAGAAGGCGCCCGCGGTGGTGGCGGCGAAGCACAGCAGGAAGCCGCCCGCCATCGCCTGGTGCAGCCAGCGGCGGCGCTGGCTGAAGCCGTCATCCACGTCGTTGCAGCCATGCCCGCCGCCGCCCAGGTTGCGCAGCGTCACCACGTCCGACGCCATCTTGCCCACGGCCCGCGGCGTCAGCTTCGCGGCGGGCGCGGTGGCCTTCCAGTAGCGCCAGGAGGCGACGGCGATCGCCAGCACCGCCCAGCCGAAGGTGAGCGTCGCCATCCCCACCATCAGCCAGTAGGGGATGACGCGGAAGAAGGCGCCCACGCCACGCTGCGGCGACCACAGCACGGCCGGGTCCTGCAAGGCGATGGTCAGCACCAGCACCAGGGTCAGCGCCAGCGCGGCGATGCCGGCCACCACGGTGCCGTTGCGCTCGAAGGCGCGGCCCAGCGCGCGGGGAAAGGCGTGCTCGGCGTAGGATTCGGCGCGCAGCGTGGCGAAGGTGGCCGGGATGTTCACCCCAAAGGCGTGCGGCGGCGCGTACTGGCAGGCGTGATAGCAGCCCTTGCAGGAATGGCAGAGGTTGGCGAGGTGCGTGAGGTCGCCCGCCGAGAAGTCCCGCCGCAGCGTCATGGCGGGGAAGACGGCGCAATAGCCCTCGCAGTAGCGGCAGGCGTTGCAGATCTCCATCTGGCGGCGGGCCTCGGTGGCCGTGGCCGATTCGGCGTGCATCCTGTCCATCCCCGTCAGTTTCGCGCCGCGCGCGCGGCTTCCTCGCCGGCCAGGCGGCCGAACACCGTGCCGATCGCCATGCCGAAGCCGGCCAGGTACCCCTGCCCCAGGATGTTGCCGGCCATGATCTCGCCCGACGCGAACAGGTTGGCGGAGGGCTTGCCATCGGCCATCAGCACGCGGGCGCGGTCGTTCACCTTCACGCCCAGGAAGGTGAAGGTGATCCCCGGCCGCAGCGGGTGGGCGTGGAAGGGCGGCTTCTCGATCCGCCGCGCCCAGTGGGACTTCGGCGGGTGCAGCCCCTCGGTGCGGCAGTCGTCCAGGCCCTTGCCGTTGAAGGTGCCGGGGCGCACGGCGGCGTTGTAGTCCCGCACCACCGCTTCCAGCTTCGCCGCGTCCAGCCCCAGCTTCTGCGCCAGCTCCCCGATGCTGTCCGCGTAGATCGGCGGGAAGACGCTGGGCAGGTAGTCGTGCAGCGCCTGGGAATCGGTGATCGCGAAGGCGCGCTGGTTCGGCTGCTGGGCGATCAGGCGGCCCCAGATGGCGTAGCGCTTGGGCCAGACATCCTCGCCCTCGTCGTAGAAGCGATCCACCTCCTCGTTCACCACCACCGAGAAGGGCACGCAGTCCAGCCGCATGGCCAGCCCGCCATCCTCCATCGGCGCGCGGGCGTCGTTGGCCACCGCGTGGAACTGGGTGGGGTCGCCCACCTGCTGCACGCCCTGCGCCAGCAAATCCTTCAGGATGCGCCCCTGGGCATAGGGCGTGCCGCGGATCTGGAAGTTGTCCGCGGCCTTGCCCCAGTATTCGCGCAGCCACTCGCGGTTGGCCTGGAAGCCGCCGCTGCTTGCCACCAGGGTCTTGAAGCGGATGCGCTCGGGGAAGCCGCGCCAGGAGAGGACGGCCTCGGTGGCGAAGCCCTCCTCCACCGCGACGTGCTGCACCTCGGTGTCGTAGAGGATCTCGACGCCCAGCGCCTCGGCGGTGCGGTACAGCGCGTTCACCAGCGCCTTGCCGCCGCCCAGGAAGAAGGCGTTGGTGCGGCTCAGGCTCAGCGTGCCGGAGAGGCTGGGCTGGAACACCACGCCGCACTCCTCCAGGAAGCCGGGCGCGTGCTGGCTGGCGCGGATGGTGGTGCGGGCCAGGTGCTCGTCGGTGCGGCCGCCGGTGACGCGCAGCAGGTCGTCCCAGTACTCCTCCTCCAGGTAGGATTCGGTCAGCACCTTCGTGGGCGCGGGGTGCAAGGCGCGCAGGTTGCGGGTGTGGCGGGAGTTGCCGCCGCGCATGGCCTTGGGCGCGTGCTCGGCCACCAGGACGCTCGCGCCCAGCCGCCGCGCCGTGATCGCCGCGCACAGGGCCGCGTTGCCGCCGCCGACCACCAGCACGTCCCAGACCCGCGTGAAATCCACCATGCGCCGATTGTATCCCTCGGTATCCCGAAAGTCCAGATGGCGGACGGAAGGGAACATCGGTATGCTGCACCGCATGGAAGGCACGCACCAGCCCCGCGACCTCGGCGAGACCGCCTACGCCGCCATCCGCGCGGCGCTGCGCGACGGCAGCCTGCCGCCCGGCGCGCGGGTGACGGAAATGGACCTCGCCGCCCGCTTCGGCGTCTCCCGCACGCCCGTGCGCCAGGCGATCGCCCGGCTGGAATCCGAGGGGCTGCTGACGCACGAGCCGCGCCGCGGCCTGTCCGTCTCCCGCCCCGACCACGGGCAGGTGGTCGAGCTCTACGTGATGCGTGAGATCATGGAGGGCGCGGCCGCGCGCCTGGCCGCGCAGCACGCCTCCGACACCGAGCTGGCCGCGATGGCGGAGCTGCTGGAGGCCGAGCCGCGCTCCTTCGCCGACACCCGCGCGCTGGCGGCGCTGAACCAGCGCTTCCACGGCATGATCTACCTCGCCACCCACAACCGCTACCTGCTGCGCTCGCTGGAGCAGCTTTCCGCCCAGCTCGCCCTGCTGCCCTCCCTGCTGACGCTGGGCGAGCGGGCGGAGACGGCGCATGCCGAGCACCGGGCCATCGTCGCCGCCCTGGCCCGGCGCGACGGCGCGGCGGCGGAGGAGGCGGCGCGCCAGCACACCCGCATGGCGCAGCGCCACCGCCTCGCCTGGCTGGTGCGCACGCTGGGCGTGCCGGAGGCCGGGCCGGAGTAGCTACTTCCGTCCGAAGATCCGCTTCAGCCACCCCATCACGCCCTCGCCGCGCTTCGCCACCGACTGGTGGCTCGCATGCGGGCGGCGCGAGGGCGGCGGCAGCGCGGTGGCGACCGAATGCCGCCGCTCGTCGCCGGCAGCCAGCAGGCGCAGCTCCAGCAGCAGCACCTGCGCTACCGATTCGGGTGGATCCTCGGCCAGCAGGCGCTGGGCGGTGGCCTCGGCGTCGTCGGGCAGGCCGGCGCGGCGCAGGCTGTCCACCACCCGCACTGTCTGCTCGGCGTCCAGCGCGGGGCCGGAGCGCCACAGCGCCACCGCCTCGCGCCGCCACAGCCGGGCCAGGTCGGCCTTGCCCAGGTCATCGGCCACCCAGGCGGCGTGCAGCGTCGCCTCCGCGCTGGCGTGCAGCGCCCCCGTTTCCTCCAGCACCAGCGCCCAGGCCAGGAAGCGCCGGGCCAGCGGCGGCACCTGATCGTCGTTCAGCAGGGCGCGGAAATGCGCCGCCCCCACCGCTTGCGCCGCGGCCGGATGCGCCTGCGCGATCTCCGGCGCCGCGTAGCCGCAATGCGGGCATTGCTGGAGCCAGCGCCCCATGGAGGCGCGCAGCGGCGGGCCGGGCCGCAGGTCGAGGTCGGGCGCCTGCTCGGGCATGGTCGCGCGGAAGGCGGCCTGCCGGCTTTCCGTGCCGCAGACGGCGCAGGCGACCTGCCCCGGCGGCGGGGCGGCGTGCGAGGGGGCGGGGGTCGCCATCGCGCTAAACTAGGCGCGCCGGTGCGAAAGGCGAAGGGGCCAAGGGGCGGTAATGCGCCACACGGGATTGAATGCGCCCCCGCCCCGCGGTCTATAAGGAAGCATGCCCCGCGGCGACCTCTTCCCCGACATCGCCCCCTTCGAGACCGGCCTGCTGCCGCTGCAGGACGGCCACGTCATGTATTGGGAGCAGGTGGGCAACCCGCGCGGCCAGCCCGTGCTGTTCCTCCATGGCGGGCCGGGCGCCGGCGCGGGCGCCGTGCACCGCCGCTTCTTCGACCCGCTGCACTGGCGCCTCGTAATCTTCGACCAGCGTGGCGCCGGCCGCTCCCGGCCGCTGGGCGAGCTGCGCGCCAACACCACGCCCCACCTGGTGGAGGACATCGAGACGCTGCGCCGCTTCCTGGGGCTGGAGAAGTGGCTGCTCTTCGGCGGCTCCTGGGGCTCCACCCTGGCGCTGGCCTACGCGCAGGCGCACCCGTCGCGCGTCACCGGCTGCGTGCTGCGCGGCGTCTTCCTGGGGCGCGAGGAGGAGGTGGACTGGTTCCTCCACGGCCTGCGCCGCTTCTTCCCCGATGCGTGGACCGCCTTCGTCGAGCATTTGCCGCCGCACGAGCGCGGCGACATTCTCGCCTCCTATCTCCGCCGCCTCTGCGACCCCGACCCGCTGGTCCACCTCTCCGCCGCCCGCGCCTGGAGCCACTACGAGGGCTCCTGCTCCACCCTTCTGCCGAGTCCCGAAACGGTGGCGAGCTTCGCGCAGGACCGCACGGCGCTGGGCCTGGCGCGCATCGAGGCGCACTACTTCGCCCACGGCCTGTTCCTGCGCGAGGGCGGGCTGCTGGCCGGCATGCCTGCGCTGGCCGAAACCCCGGCCGAGATCATCCAGGGCCGCTACGACATGGTCTGCCCGGCGCAGACCGCCTTCGACCTCGCCGCCGCCTGGCCGCGGGCGCGTCTGACGGTCGTGCCCGATGCCGGTCACTCGGCGCTGGAGCCGGGCATCCGCACCGCGCTGGTGGCGGCCGTGGAGCGGTTCCGCCGCCGGTAGCGGGGCGCCCTACGGCAGCAGCACGTCCCGCGCCTGGTTGACGCGCGCGGCCAGCCAGTCGCTGCCGCCGCGGTCGGGGTGCGCGGCCTGCATCAGCCGGCGGTGCGCGGCGCGGATCTCGGCCTCGCTTGCGCCCTCGGCCAGGCCCAGGATGGCGAAGGCCTCGTCGGGCGTCATCGCGCCCGACGCGTGCCGGGGCGGCGCCGCCTCCCGCCATTCCGGGTGCGCGCGGTCCAGCCAGGCCTCCAGCAGCGGCACGCTCTCGGGGTCGTCGCGCCCGGCCTCCTCCAGCAACGCTAGCAGCTCGGCCAGCGCCATGCCACCCAGGCTGCGGCCGGCGAAGCGGCCCTGGCGCACCTCGCCGCTCATCGCGCCGGTGGCGAGGTCGAGGCGCAGCGCCAGCAGGGCGGTGTCCACGCCGCTCGCCTCGCCCGCCTCGCCCACGGGCCGGGAGAAGCGGCGCTTGGCCCACCAGCCGCGCGCGGCCTGCGCGAGCGCCGGGCCGAACATCACCAGCGCCCAGATCGCGCTGGCCCCGCGCCCGGACAGCAGCAGCACCGCCACCAGCACGGCGCCGATGGCGCCCGCGCCCCAGACCACCGCCTGCTTCACCCGCGCCGCCGACGCATGCGCGAAGCCCCAGAGCAGCGTCAGCGCCAGCAGCAGCGCCGCACCGCCCACCGCCACCGCGGTCATGCGCGCGGCCCCGGCAGCTGCCCGGCGATGCCCCGCGCCGCCGCCCCCGGCAGGCGGGCCAGCGCCTGCCGCCCGCCCGCGGCGAAGACCGCCACGGCGCGCAGCAGCGCGCGCAAGGCGTCCGCGCTGCCCGAATCGAAGGGCGCCCATGCCCCGCCCGACAGCTTCGCCACCTGCTGGAAGGCGTCGCGCACCGCGGGGTCGCCCCCTTCCTGGAAGCAGAAGACGGGCGTGCCGCGGATTCCCAGCTGCGCGGCGAGGTGCCCGATTGGGTCCAGCGGCTCCTCCAGCGCATCGCCCACCAGGACCAGGGCGTGCACCTGCTCGCGCACCGTCTCGCGCAGCGCGTGCTCCAGGCAGCGCAGCACCTGGGTCTGGCCGGCGAGGACGGAAACGCCGGACATGCGGCGCGCCAGCTCCTTCGCGTCCTCCAGGAAGGGCGTGGCCGCGAACTCCATGTGGCCGCGCCAATAGCAGAGCTGCACGGCCAAGCCCCCCAGCCCTTCGGTGGCGTGGAACATCTCGGCCTGCAGGTGGCAGGCACGGTCCCAGGCCGGCTGGCGGCTCGCGGTGGCGTCCACCGCGAAGAGCAGGCGG
>LNFM01003855.1_pt1 | contig 54655 bp, 45 predicted proteins | sample 596031 | NCBI WGS metagenome assembly LNFM01 (sample SAMN04254537, study PRJNA301005) | activated carbon metagenome | isolation source: dual media filters at the Ann Arbor, Michigan drinking water treatment plant | place: USA: Ann Arbor
TCCGGACCGCGAGCGTCTCGCTCGCTCAAGCTCATGAGCGAGCGAGACGCTCGCGGTCCAGAAGACATGAGCCATGACCCCTCCGTCGGCGTAACACGCCGACACCCCAGCGAAGCTGGGAAGGAAAGCCGAATTAGAAGATCCCCGCCGCCAGTCCCGCGGCCATCGCAGCGCCCAGCTCCTCGCACTGATCGACGAAGGCGGGCTGCCAGGCGCCGCGGCAGATCAGCGGGTCCTGGACGGCGCGCCAGCGCAGGCCGGTGACGATGGTCTCGACGCCACGGCGCGTGCCGGTGCCGTCGTTGCCGGCGCGGATGTAGAGGGCGTAGGGGAGGCCCTGGGTCCGCTCCAGGCAGGGGTAGTAGCTGCGGTCGAAGAAATCCTTCAGCGCCCCGCTCATGTAGCCGAGGTTCTCGGTCGTGCCGAGGATCACGGCCTGGGCGGCGAGCACGTCGTCGGGACCGGCCTGCAGGGGGGCGATCACTCGGACATCGACCTCCGTTTCGCTGAGCGCGCCCCGCTCGACTGCTGCGCGCAGCGAGAGGGTGTTCTCCGAAGGAGCGTGCGCCACAATGAGCAGCCTTTTGGACATGGAGGGGGTTTTACCCCGAGACAGATCGACATGCTGAAGAAACTGCTGATCGCCAACCGCGGCGAGATCGCCATCCGCATCGCCCAGGCCGCCAATGAGCTCGCCATCCGCACGGTCGGCATCCATTCCGAGGACGATTCGAGCTCCCTCCATACGAGGCGCGTCGACGAGCCCGTCGGCCTGCCCGGGCGCGGCGCCACCGCCTATCTCGACATTGCGGGTGTGGTCTCGGCGGCGCGGAAGGCCGGCGCCGACTCGGTCCATCCCGGCTATGGCTTCCTGTCCGAGAACGCGGCCTTCGCCGCGGCCTGCGCGGGCGTCGGGATCACCTTCGTCGGCCCCACGCCGGAGCAGCTGGCGCTCTTCGGCGACAAGGCGCGGGCCCGCTTCCATGCCGAGGCCTGCGAGGTGCCCGTGCTGCCCGGTACCGGCATCGTCGACCTCGCAGGGGCGACGGCCTTCTTCCGCCAGCACGCCCAGTCGGGCGTGGCGATCAAGGCGATCGCCGGCGGCGGCGGGCGCGGCATGCGCCTGGTCACCGCGGAGGCCGAGCTCGCCGATGCCTTCGCCCGCGCCTCGGCCGAGGCCAGGTCGGCCTTCGGCAACGGCGATCTCTACCTCGAGCGGCTGATCCGCCGGGCGCGCCACATCGAGGTGCAGATCGTCGGCGACGGCAAGGGCGGCATCGCAGCCCTCGGCGAGCGCGAATGCACCCTGCAGCGGCGCAGCCAGAAGATCGTCGAGCTGGCGCCCAGCCCCAATCTCGCGCCGGTATTGCGACAGCAGATCATCGACGCGTCGATCACGATGGCGAAGGCGGCGGCTTACCGCAGCCTCGGCACTTTCGAGTTCCTGGTCGAAGACGGGAAGTTCTTCTTCATCGAGGCCAACCCCCGCCTGCAGGTCGAGCATACCGTCACCGAGGAAGTGTGGGGCGTCGACCTGGTGAAGGCGCAGCTGCTGCTGGCCGGCGGCGCGAGCCTCGCCGACACCGGCGTGCTCGACGCCAGGCCGCACGGTCATGCGATCCAGCTGCGCATCAACATGGAGACGATGACGGCGGACGGCTCCGCCAAGCCGGGCGGCGGCACGCTCACGGCGTTCGAGCCGCCGTCGGGTCGCGGTGTGCGGGTCGACACCTACGGCTATGCGGGTTATCGCACCAATCCCAATTTCGACTCGCTGCTCGCCAAGCTGATCGTGCACAGCCCGTCGGCCGCGTTCGGCGACGTGCTGGCGCGCAGCGAACGCGCACTCGCCTCGTTCCGGCTCGAGGGCGCGCCCAGCAACATCGGCTTCCTGCGCGCACTGCTGGCCGATGCGGATTTCCGCGCCGACAAGGTGCATACGCGCTTCGTCGACGAGCGAGCCGGCGCGCTGATCGAGGCCGCGGCGAAAATGCAGCCCGGTCTCTATTTCGAGATGGCGGCACCGGCCGCGGCCGGCGGCCGGCAGGCGGGCGCCCGGGTCGATGCGGTCGATCCGCTGGCCGTGCTCGCCTTCGGCAAGGCGGCGCCGCAGGCCGCCACCGAGGTGGCGAGCGATGCGCCCGAGGGGACCGTGCCGGTGCCGGCACCGATGCAGGGCACGATCGTCAGCGTCGGCGTCAAGGAAGGCGATGCGGTCGCGGCTGGGCAGCCCCTGCTGATCATGGACGCCATGAAGATGCAGCACGAGATCCGCAGCCCGGCGCGCGGCTACGTGCGGCGGATCGCCGTCGAGGCCGGCGAGACGATCTACGAGGGCCATGCCCTGTTGTTCGTCGAGGAGGCCGATGTCGAGGTCGCGGGCGCGGCAGCCGAGGAGAAGATCGACCTCGACCACATCCGTCCCGACCTCGGCGAGTATCTCGAGCGCCGCGCTCTCACGCTCGACGACAAGCGGCCAGATGCGGTGGCGCGGCGTCGCAAGACCAACCAGCGCACGGCGCGGCAGAACCTCGACGATCTGGTCGACCCGGGAAGCTTCATCGAATGGGGTGCCTTCGCCATCGCCAGCCAGCGCACGCGGCGCACTGCCGAGGACCTGATCGAGAAGACGCCGGCAGACGGCCTGATCACCGGCATCGGCCGGGTCAACGGCTCGCTGTTCGGCCCCGAGCGCAGCCGAGTCGCGGTGGCGCACTACGATTACACGGTGCTCGCCGGCACCCAGGGCAAGACCAACCATCACAAGAAGGATCGGCTGTTCGAGATCGTCGAGGAGCAGCGCATCCCGCTGGTCTTCTTCACCGAAGGCGGCGGCGGCCGGCCGGGCGACGTCGACGTGCAGTCGGTGGCCGGCCTCAACACCATGGCGTTTCACATCTTCGGACGCCTGAGTGGCGTAGCGCCGCTGGTCGGCATCAACTCGGGCCGCTGCTTCGCCGGCAACGCCGCGCTGCTGGGTTGCTGCGACGTCGTCATTGCCACGAAGAACTCGTCGATCGGCATGGGTGGCCCGGCGATGATCGAGGGCGGCAATCTCGGGGTGTTCGCGCCCGAGGAAGTGGGACCGATGAGCGTGCAAGTGCCCAACGGCATGGTCGACATCGCGGTCGACGACGAGGCCGAGGCGGTCGCGGTCGCGAAGAAGTACCTGTCGTACTTCCAGGGTGCGGTGCCCGACTGGCGGGCGGCGGACCAGCGCCTGCTCAGGCGGGCCATTCCCGAGAACCGGCTGCGTGTCTACGACGTGCGCGACGTCATCGGCACGATGTGCGACGAAGGCTCGGTTCTCGAGCTGCGCCGCGCCTTCGGGCTGGGCATGGTCACCGCCTTGGGCCGCATCGAGGGCAAGCCGTTCGGCATCGTCGCCAACAATCCGCTGCATCTCGCCGGGGCCATCGACTCGGACGGCTCCGACAAGGCGGCGCGCTTCCTGCAGCTCTGCGACGCCTTCGACCTGCCGGTGCTGTTCCTGTGCGACACGCCCGGCATGATGGTGGGACCGGAAGTCGAGAAGACGGCGCTGGTGCGGCATTGCTCGCGGCTGTTCGTGACCGGCGCCAACCTCACCGTGCCGTTCGGCACCATCGTGCTGCGCAAGGCCTATGGGCTCGGCGCCCAGGCAATGGCCGGCGGGTCGTTCCATGCCGGCACGTTCGCGATCTCATGGCCGACCGGCGAGTTCGGCGGCATGGGGCTGGAGGGCGCCGTCAAGCTCGGCTACCGCAAGGAACTCGAGGCCATCGCCGACCCCTCGGAACGGCGCGCCGCCTTCGACAGGATGGTCGCTGCCGCCTATGCCCGCGGCAAGGCGCTCAGCACGGCGACCTACTTCGAGGTCGACGAGGTGATCGATCCGGCCGATTCGCGCCGCTGGATCGCGACCGCGCTCCTCACCGCCAAGCCGCGCCCGCGGCTCGGGCACAAGAAGCGGCCGAACATCGACACGTGGTGAGAATTCTCCGCCTCCCCGGCTTCGCCAGGGAGGGTTATCGCATATGACATAAAGCCGTCATCCCGACCGGAGCCGAGCGCAGCGAGGCGTAGTGGAGGGACCTTTCTTGTTCCTGCATCCGGAAGAAAGGTCCCTCGACTGCGCCGCCCTACGGGCGGCTCCGCTCGGGATGACGGAGAGAATCGGCAAATGCGATGACCCTGGCCTCGCAGGGAGGGCACGTGACACGCCTACTGCGCGACCCAGAACGTGTCGGGCTGGTAGAGGCCGATGTATCCGCCCGGATCCCAGGCGTAGTAGCCTTCCTTCGGCACGTTGCGGATCTTGGGGCCGACCACGAGCGGCTGGCGGATGCCGTTCACCGTGCCGATCGAGAAGACCTGGTCGGCACTGGTGCTCAGGATTTTCTCCCAGGCCTTGCGGCGACCGTCGACGCTGGTCGCGCTCTCCCATTCCTTGACGTACTCGAGCAGCTTGCAGGCGCTCTCCATGTCGCATGGCTCGCCCTGGCGACCCTTCGATTCGACGTACATGCCCCAGCGCGACCACTGCAGGCCGCCGCGCATGGTGGGGGCGAACTCGCGCGGGCTCGTGTTGGGGGTTGGCACGGCGGTGACCACGCCAGCGAAGGCGGTCATCACCGCCTCGCCGGAGAAGGTCCTGAGGCGGAAGTTCTCGCGGGTCTGCGGCTTGGTCAGCATCTTGATGCCGATCTTCTTCCAGAACTCGGCGATCAGCTGCAGGGCGTCGGCGTCCTCTGTCTCCTCGCTGGCGTTCTCGACGACGATGGTCGCCGGCCTGCCGTCGGGCAGCAGGCGAATGCCCTGGGCGTCCCGCTTGGTGAGGCCGATCTCGTCGAGCAGCTTGTTGGCGAGCTTGGGATCATACTGCGCCCACTTCTTGGCGTACTCGGGCTTGAACAGCTCCGAGCGCTCCATGATCGTGTTGTTGCCCGGCTTGGCCAGGCCGAGATAGACCACCTGGTTCAGCTCGTCGCGATCGATGGCGACCGACAGCGCGCGGCGGAAGCGCACGTCGCGCATCAGCTTGCGCCATTCCTCGTCGTTGGTGTTGAGGTTGGGATAGAGCGCGATCTGCGAACCCGAGCCGGACTCCCACAGACGGACCTCGACGCCCGACGATTTGGCGCTCTTCTGCAGGAACGTGTAGTCGCGCATGTTGAGATAGCGCGGCTGCAAGTCGGCCTCGCCGAGCCCGGCCTTGGCCGGCACCAGGTTGGTTGCCGCCTGGGTGAAGATGACGCGATCGATATAGGGCAGCTGCTGGCCCTTGGCGTCGATGCGGTGATAGAAGGGGTTGCGCACGTACACGTAGCGCTGCGCTGGCGACGTCGTGGTGTTGACCCACGGATTGAGCGTCGGCAGCTCGGGATTGTCGTTCGCATACATGACGTCGAGACGGCGGTAGATCTGCACCCAGTTGGTACTCTGCTGGCCGCCCTTGGCCGCCTTGGCGATCTCCTCGGGCGAGGCGTACTTGGCGTGAACTTTCTTCAGGTAGTGCGCCGGCCGGAACAGGAACAACGGCGCGGCGCGCGCCTGGCTCTCGATGAAGTAGGGGTTGGGCTTCTCCCAGGTGTACTTGATCGTGAGCGCGTCGATGATCTCGACCTTGGGTGGCTCGCCGTCGACCAGCAGCTCGACCGACGGGCCGGAGGGGGACAGGTCCTTGTTGTTGGCGACGTCTTCCCAGAAGAAGCGGAAATCTTCCGTGGTGAAGGGCTGGCCGTCGGACCATCTATGGCCTTCGCGCAGGCGGAAGGTGAACTCCCGGTCCTCCTTGATCTCGTAGCTCTCGAGGATGTCCGGCTTCAGCTTGAATTTGTCGTCGTGGATGATGAGGCGGGTGTAGCTGTAGATCGTCATGAGGCGGGTATCTCGCGCGCTCGCCACCAGCATGTTGATCTGGCCGCCTTGCTGGCCTGGCCCGTCGCCGCCGGCGAAGTACGTCACCACCCAGGGCTGCTTCGGGATTCGCTGGGCGACCGGCGGCAACGCACCCGACTTCACCTGCTCGGCGAACATCGGCGTCTCTCTCATCGTCGGCAACGGGTCGGCGGCAAGCGCCGGTCCGCAAATCAGGCCGAGGAGGAAAGCCTTGGTTAGGACGCGTCGCTTCATTTCTGCCTGCCCCGCTGCTTCAATCGGCTTGTTGGCGCCGGATGGTCCAGCCAGCGCAGCCGTCGGTATCACGGTCAATGAAATCGTTGAACGCCGTCAGCGTCAATGGGTGCCGGCGTAACGCCACCTTGCCGCAGGCGTTGCACGGCCGGAATTCGCCCGGTGCCTCAATTGCTTCAAGATTCAGGCGCGCGGAAATCCATGCCAGGAGCGGTCGGAGGCGCGCCTGGGGCCTGGACGCATGCCCTCGGCGATCACGGCCTTCACCATGCCGGCCGCGGCGACCTCGTCCGGCGTGTCGTCGCCCGCGACGCCGACCGGCCGATCCCCCTTCACCGTCACACGCTCCATGATGCGGCGCGCCGGGTGGCAGCGGCTCGATCGAGATCGCACGGCGCCCTGGCGCGATGGTTGCGCCGCGGAACGGCCTTCGTTGACGGGAGACGTGGGACGCGCAAGAACCGGACCATTGGTTTGGCGGGGGAATCATGGCGAGCGGGCTGGAGAACGAATTCGCGACGCTGCACGAGATCGTCAAGGCAGCAAAGATCAGGCTCAATCCCAACATCTGGGACTACCTGATCGGCGGCACCGAGACCGAGACGACGCTGCGGCGCAACCGCATGGCCCTCGACTCGATCGCCTTCAAGCCGCGCGTGCTGCGCGATGTCTCGAGCATCGATCCGTCGTCGGAAATCCTCGGCCGCAGGATCCGCATCCCGGTGATGCTGGCGCCGGTCGGCTCGCTCGAATCGTTCGAGCCGGGCGGCGGCATCACCGTCGCCCGGGGGGCGGGAGCCGGCGGCGTCACCATGCTGATCAGCTCGGTGACGACGTTGAGGCTCGAGGACATCGTCAAGGGCGGCGCCGGCCCGAAGATCTACCAGCTCTATGTGCGCGGCGACGACAATTGGGTCGCCGATCGGGTCAGGCAGGCGATGGATGCCGGCTATGATGCCTTCTGCATCACTGTCGACACCCAGGTCTATTCGCGGCGCGAGCGCGACATCGCCAAGCGCTTCGTCAAGTCGTGGCGCACGGCGGCGACGGGCCAGGATTTCCAGGCCGCCTTCTCGTGGGAAAACTTCAAGCGCGTGAAGGACAAGTTCCCCGACGTGAAGTTCATGCTCAAGGGGATCGGCACGGCCGAGGATGCCGAGATCGCCTGCCGCCACGGCGTGTGGGCGGTGTACTGCTCCAATCATGGCGGCCGCCAGCTCGATCACGGCCGAGGCTCGACCGCGGTCCTGCCGGAGATCGTCGAGGTCGTGGCGGGACGGGCGAAGATCGGCGTCGACGGCTCGTTCAGCCGCGGCAGCGACATCGTCAAGGCGATCTGTCTCGGCGCCGACTGGGTCGGGCTGGGTCGGCTCTATTGCTACGGCCTGGCCGCCGCCGGCGCCGCCGGCATCGAGCGGGTGATCGAGCTGCTCGAGGAAGAGATGCGGGAGGTCATGGGCCTGCTGGGCGTCGCCCGGCTGGATCAGCTCGACAAGAGCTACATTGCGCCAGCCATGCCGACAAACCTCCCCGGCGTGCACAGCGCCTTCCCGCTGCTCAACCTCCACGACGAAGGATATTGAGCCACCTATGTAAGGTGGCGCCTGGGAGCGCGTCACTTCGGACGGAGTAACCTCTGCCGGCTGTGGCGCTCTTGTCGTTGATCACACATCCCATGAGCGCCACAAGTGGCGCGCTTCCAGCGCGTGAGCGGGGCGGCACCCTTCGACAAGCTCGGGGCGGGCGCCCTCGGTCCGGAAGAGCATGAGCGACCCCGGGAAGGTCCCGGCAATCGCCGGGACCTTTTTGTTCGGGCGATACCCAGGAATCGTAGTCGCCCCCTCCATTTTTGAACAGTTGGTTACGGTTGCGCGTCAGACGCGAGACTCTTCCCGGGTTTCGCACAAGTAAGACACGATCTAGCGCATCGCAGCTCCGCTCTGCGTCTCCGCTGCAATCGAATCGCAAAGATCGGCCGCTAAGGGACCCACGCGGGTGAAGCCATCCGCCGTGCTTCGAGACCCTTTCGCGTCTCGTTCGACCACCGTGTCGTCTTGCGACGCCGGTCGAGCGACGCGCGTCCTTTTGCGGAGGATTGTAAATGTCGGCAACGTATCACTCGCTCGCCTCGGGTAGCCTCGTTCAAAGCTGGAGCAATGCCGGCCAGATCACGGCCAACGACGACTGGTCGGGCGTTCCGAGCATCGTGGGCTATCTCGGCGACGACGTGACGGCGACGACCGGCGTCGATCCCCGCATGCTGACGGCATCCGGCGCGGGCGCGGTCGACGTCATCGCCAACCAGACCAACCCCGGCACGCTGACCAGCGGCGGCGTCGCCGAGTTCGACGGCATCGCCGACCCCTCCGTCGCCTTGAACGGGTCGGGGACCGGCGATGCGCCTTCGCTGATCCTCTATCTCGACGCCACCGACCGTCAGGACGTCCGCGTCCGGTTCAACGTCCGCGATCTCGACGCGTCGGCCGACGACGCGCTGCAGCAACTGGCCGTGCAGTACCGCCTGGGCTCGTCGGGCGTGTGGACGAACGTACCGGGCGGCTATCTCGCCGACGCGACGACCGCCAACTCGGCGACGCAGGTGACGGCGATCGACGTCACGTTGCCGGCGGCCGCCAACAACCAGGCCCAGGTCGAGGTCCGCATCATCACGACCAACGCCATCGGCAGCGATGAATGGATCGGCATCGACGACATCGACGTCTCGAGCGCCGCCTTTACTGGCGGCGCGGACACTACTGCGCCGTCACTGCTGTCGTCGAGCCCGGTCGACAACGCCACCGACGTCGCTGCATCGGCCGACATCGTGCTCACCTTCGACGAATCGGTGGCCCTGGGAAGCGGCGCCATCACGGTCACCGACGGCGCCGGCGACGTGCGCGTCATCAGCGTGGGCACCAGCGATGCCGACGGCACGGTGACGGTGAGCGGCACCCAGGTTACCATCGACCTCGCGACCAGTCTCGCCAACGGCAAGGCCTACGACGTGATCGTCGCGGCCGGCGCGATCGAGGACAAGGCCGGCAACGACTTTGCCGGCGTCGCCCAGGACGCGCTCGACTTCACGGTCGCCGCGACGGCGCCAACGACGGCGATCTACGACATACAGGGCGCCGGCCATGTCTCGCCGTTCGTCGGCAAGACGGTGACGACCGGCGGCGTCGTCACCGCGGTCGACAGCAACGGCTTCTACATCCAGGACGCCACGGGCGACGGCAACATCGCGACGTCGGACGGCATCTTCGTCTTCACCGGCGGCGCGCCGTCGGTGACCGTGGGTCGGCTGGTCGAAGTCACTGGCCTGGTGAACGAGTTCCCCGCGGGCGCGGCACCTGGCAGCCTGTCGATCACCCAGATCACCAGCCCGACGGTCGACGACAGGGGAACGGGCCCGACCATCGTCGCCGTGCAACTCGGCGGCGCGGCCGGTCGCTCGCCGCCGACCGCCAATCTCGACGACGACGGCCTGACGATCTTCGACGCCGTCAAGGATGGCATCGACTTCTTCGAGAGCCTCGAAGGCATGCTGGTCACGGTGAAGACACCGGTCGCCGTCAGCCCGACCAACAACTTCGGAGAGATCTTCACCATCGTCGACAACGACGACAACGCCGCCAATGGCCTCAATACCAACAGCCTCACCGCCCGCGGCAGCATCGGCATCTCGGGCGGCGACCTCTCGTTCGGCAACACCAACACGGTGGGTGGCGACTTCAACCCCGAGCGCATCCAGATCGACGACGACAGCGGGCTCTTGCCGGGCTTTGTGACCCCGGCGGTGAGCGTCGGCGCGAGGCTGAGCGACGTGACGGGCGTGGTGAGCTACAGCTTCGGCAATTTCGAGGTCCTGCCGACGGCTGCCTACAGCGTCACGGCGGCGAGCACGCTCGCGCCCGAGGTCACGAACCTGGTCGGCAGCGCCCGCCGCCTCACCATCGGCAACTACAACGTCGAGAACCTCGATCCGAGCGACGGAATGGCGAAGTTCAATGCCCTGGCGCAGCAGATCCTCGACAATCTCAAGGCGCCGGACATCCTGGCGCTGCAGGAAGTCCAGGACAACAACGGTGCCACCAACGACCCGGTGACGTCGGCCTCCGCCACCTTGCAGATGCTGGTCGACGCCATCAACGCGGCGTCCGGTGGCGCGGTTCAATACGCCTTCCAGGACAATCCCTTCATCGGTGACGATCTGAACGGTGGCGAGCCCGGCGGCAACATCCGCGTCGCCTTCCTCTATCGGGTCGATCGCGGTGTCGACCTGGTCGAGTCCTCGCTGCGTAGCATCGATGCCAACGGTGCGCCGACGACGGCGGTCGGCGCCAACGCCGCGGCCAGCCATCCGTTCTTCGACTCCCGCCTGCCGCTGGTCGCCGACTTCGCCTTCAACGGCCAGACCGTCACCATCGTCAACAACCACTTTTCGTCCAAGGGCGGCAGTGGCGCCCTGATGGGAAGCCAGCCGCCGTTGAACGGCTCGGAAGTCGCTCGGGCCGCCCAGGCACAGGCGGTGAACAGCTTCGTCGATTCGCTGCTCGCGGCGAACCCGAATGCCAGGGTCGTGGTGGCCGGCGATCTCAACGAGTTCGAGTTCGAGGAGCCGATGCACATCCTCGAGGGTACCGCGACGTATCTCGACGGCCCGGATGCCGACGCTCTTCCTGAGTTTGCCGTCGGCGGGACTGAGGTGCTGCATGCGCTGATCGAGACGCTGCCGATCAACCAGCGCTTCGACTACGTGTTCGACGGCAACGCCCAGTCGCTCGACCAAATCTACGCCACCGACGCGGCCCGCGCCGGCGCGCAATACGACATCGTCCACATCAATGCCGAGTTCGCCAGCCAGGCGAGCGATCACGACGCGCTGATCGCGAGTCTCGACATGTCGGCGGCGGTGTCGACCACGCCGACGGGCGCCCTCGAGATCGCCTTCATGGGCTCGCTGGTGCTGGCCGGGGCAGAGATCTCGGCGTTCGATCCGGGGTCCGACCGGCTGTTCACGACCTCGAATGCCGGCCTGCAGGTCGTCAGCCTGGCAAACCCTGGGGCGCCGATCCTGATCGCGACGGTCGACTTCACCACCCTGGGCTTCGCCACCAAGGACGTCACCAGCGTTGCCGTGAAGGGCGGCATCGTCGCGGTCGCCCTGCCGGCGGCAGACAAGACGCTGCCCGGCAAGGTCGTGTTCCTGAACGCCGCCGATCACTCGCTGCTGGGATCGGTCGACGTCGGCGCGCTGCCCGACATGGTGACCTTCACGCCGGACGGCATGAAGGTCCTGGTCGCCAACGAAGGCGAGTTCGCGACAGGCGGTAACGACGGCGAAGGGTCGGTCAGCATCATCGACCTCACCAACGGTGTCGCCAATGCCACCGTCCAGACAGCGACCTTCACGAGCTTCGACGGCCAGGAGGCGGCGTTGCGGGCCGAGGGTGTGCGCATCTTCGCCGGCCGGACCGTCTCCCAGGACGTCGAGCCGGAGTACATCGCCGTGTCGCCGGACGGCACCAAGGCCATGGTGACCCTGCAGGAAGCCAACGCCGTGGCCATCCTCGACATCGCAACCGCCACCTTCGTCGACATCGTTCCGCTGGGCCTCAAGGATTGGTTCGGCCTCGAGCTCGACGTCAGCGACCGCGACGGTGCCGGCGGCACCGCCGCGATCAACCTGGTGGACGATGCGCCGATCTTCGGCCTCTATATGCCGGACGCCATCGCCAGCTACCAGGTCGGCGGCCAGACCTTCTACGTCATGGCCAACGAGGGCGACGATCGCGACGACTTCATCGATCCCGACGAGACGATCCGCGTGGGCTCGGGCTCGTACGACCTCGACAATGCGACGTTCCCGGATGAAGCAGAGATCAAGACCCAGGCCGAGCTCGGGCGCCTTACCGTGTCGAACGCGCCGGGACTGCGCGGCGACACCGATGGCGACGGCGACATCGACCAGATCCTTGCCTACGGCGCACGCTCGTTCTCGATCGTCGACAGCGCGGGCAATCGCGTGTTCGACAGCGCCGATGTCCTCGAGCGCATCATCGCCGATCAGTACCCGTCGCTTTGGGACGACGCCCGCAGCGACAACAAGGGACCGGAGGCGGAGGGGCTGATTGTCGCGTCGGTCGGCGGCAGGACCTACGCCTTCGTCGCCCTCGAGCGGTCGAACATCACGCTCGCATTCGACATCACCGACCCTGGCAACGTGAGCTACGCCGGCGCCGCGCAGCACGCCGGCGACGTCAGCCCCGAGGGGGTGCTGATCATCCCGGCGGCCGATTCGCCGACTGGCCGCGACCTGCTGGTGACCAGCAACGAGGTCAGCAACAACATCTCCGTGTTCGAGCTCGGCGTCGCGCCCGCCTTCACGCTGCAGCTCCTGCACCTGGCGGACGGCGAAGCCGGCCTGCTCGCCGGCGACACTGCACCGCTGCTGGCGGCGCTGGTCGATGCCTTCGACGACGATTATGCCAACACGCTCATCCTGGCGGGCGGCGACAATTTCCTGCCTGGGCCGTTCCTCAATGCCGGCACCGACCCCTCGCTCAACGCCATCATCGGTGCGACCGCGCCCGGCCGGCCCGACATCGCCATCCACAACGCGATCGGCGTCGAGGCGTCGACGATCGGCAATCACGAGTTCGATCTCGGCTCGACAGCTTTCCGCGATGCGTTCACGCCGTCGGGTGCATGGGCCGGTGCGGCCTTTCCCTACTTGTCGTCCAACCTCGATTTCTCGGGCGACAGCGCGCTCAATCCGCGCTTCACCAACACCCTGGACGGCGGCACGACGGCCTTCGTTCCCGAGGCAGATACCCTGAAGGGCCGGATCGCGCCCTCGGCAGTCGTCACCAAGGGCGGGGAGAAGATCGGCCTGGTCGGCATTACCACGCAGCTGATCGAATCGATCTCCTCGCCCAACGGCACCGAGGTCGAAGGATTCCCGACCGGCGCCGGGCCCAACGGCGAGGTCGACGACATGGACCTGCTGGCGGCGCAGCTGCAGCCGATCATTGACGAGCTGCTTGCCGAGGGCGTCAACAAGATCGTGCTGATGGCCCATCTCCAGCAGCTCCCGAACGAGCGGCTGCTGGCGACCAAGCTGAGCGGGGTGGACATCATCCTGGCAGCCGGCTCGAACACCAGGCTGGGCGATGCCGACGACGTCGCGGTCGCCTTCCCGGGCCATGCGGCGACGTTCGCCGATACCTACCCGATCGTCACCCAGGGTGCCGACGGCAAGACGACCCTGATCGTCAACACGGACAACGAGTACACCTATCTCGGCCGCCTTGTCGTCGACTTCGACGCCAACGGCGAGATCGTTCTCGATTCCCTGGCCGACAACCTCGCCGTCAACGGCGCCTACGCCTCGACCACGGCGAATGTCGCCGAGGCCTGGGGCGTCGGCGAGTCGGAGCTCGAGACGACGGCGTTCGCCGATGGCACCAAGGGCGACGCAGTGCGCGACATCACCCGGGCCGTCGACGCGGTGATCGGTGCCAAGGACGGCACCGTCTTCGGCTTCACCGACGTCTACCTCGAGGGCGAGCGCGCCTTCATCCGCTCGCAGGAGACCAATCTCGGAAACCTGTCGGCCGACAGCGGCATCCTGGTCGTGAAGGAGATCCTGGGCAGTGCCGCGGACGACGAGTTCATCGTCGGGCTGCGCAACGGCGGCGGCATCCGCGCCCAGATCGGCTCCATCGACCAGGAAGGCGACAAGGTCGCGCCGATCGCCAACCCCGACGCCGGCAAGCCGGTCGGCGGCGTCTCGCAGCTCGACATCGAGAACGCGTTGCGCTTCAACAACAAGCTGATGGTGTTCGACACCACGGCAGCCGGTCTCAAGGCGATCCTCGAGCACAGCGTCGCGGCCGGGCCCAACCAGGGTCGCTTCGGCCAGGTCGGCGGTGTCCGCTTCTCCTACGATCCCGATCTGACGGCGGGGTCGCGAATCCTGAGCATCTCTCTGATCGACGCCGACGGCAACGTCGTCGCCCGGGTCGTCGAGAATGGTGTCGTATCTCCCAGCGCCCCGGCCAGGATCATGGTTTCGTCGTCCAGCTTCACCGCCAATGGCGGCGACAGCTATCCGATCAAGGCGAACGGCGAGAACTTCCGCTTCATCCTGACCGACGGCACGCTGTCCGCCCCGGTCGACGAGGCGCTGGACTTCACCTTGGCAGCCAACACGCCCGCCAACGCGATGGGCGAGCAGGAGGCGCTCGCGCACTACCTGGAGACGCTCCATGGCACGGCGGCCACCGCCTTCGAACAGGCCGACACGCCGGAAGCGCAGGATATGCGCATCGAGAACCTGAACGTCCGGACGGATGCCGTCTTTCTGGGCATCACGGCGGGCGGCAACGATCCGGGCGACAACTCTCTGATGGGGACGGCCGGCGACGACACGTTGCAGGCCGGCGCGGGCAACGACACCGTGACCGGCGGGGAGGGCGCCGATAGCATCGACCTCGGCGCCGGCACCGATATCCTGCGCGACGCGCTCGCTGACCTGAGGGGCGACGTCGTGGCAGGCTTCGGCCTGGAGGATGCGATCGACATCATGGGCGTGCGCCTGGCGCGCGACCAGTTCAGCTTCACCAAGGGGGCTGCGAGCACCGACGTCCTGGTCGACGGCATCGCCTTCGAGCTCGCCGGAAACTTCAGCCAGGGCGAGTTCATGACGGTCGCCCGCGGCGCCGGCGCGAATGCCCATACCATCGTGAGCTTCGAGCCCTTCCTGCCGACCCTGGTGGAAGGCCTGCGGGTCGACACGAGCAAGATCAACGGCGTCACCAACGAGCCGTTCCTCGTCGGCGACGGCGCGGCGAAGTTCACGCTGGAGCTGAAGTCGGCGGTTTCGGCGTTCCACAACGCGCTGGGCTACTACAAGGTGGCGGCCGACGGGACGATCGGTGATGTCGAGATCCTCTTCGGCGATACGCTCGACGTGCCGACGGCGGAGCGCACGGTCGATCTGGGCACGCCGGCCGACGGCGTGCGGTTCGGCTTCTTCCTGATCCAGAAGGGATCAACGACCTACGGCGACCTTCCCGACAACCTGTCGTTCGTGACGCCCGGCACGACGACGCCCGCAGACATCGACACCGGCGTTCCCCCGGTGCTGCGCAGCGCCACTCTGGGCAACCTGACCACCGCGTCGATCTTCCACTCGATCGCGACGCTCAACCCGAGCGACGCCCAGCAGGTCCTCTCCGGCGTCGCGCCGGGCGGCCTGGAGATGCTCATGGGCTTCGAGGATCAGGCCAACCCTGCCGGCGACAACGACTTCCAGGACGTCATCATCGGCATCCGCGTCCAGGACAGCCTGCCGGTGTAGAGATCATCACCTCCCCCTCATATTCCTCTCCGCCGCTTGGGCAGGGCATTCGCATAGGGACAAAAATCCGTCATCCCGACCGGAGCCGCGCGTAGCGCGGCGTAGTGGAGGGACCTCTCTTCTCGCAGCATCAACAAGAAAGGTCCCTCGACTACGCCACCAATGGCGCTGCAAGCAGCGCCTGATCGGGCGGCTCCGCTCGGGATGACGGAGTTTTTTGCCCCTATGCGAATGCCCTGCCTGCTCGGGGGAGAGGTTAGGTGAGGGGGCATCGCAAGGGCTGCTGCATCATCTGCAGCCCCCTCACCCAGCCTCTCCGCCAAGCGGTGGAGAGGAGCATGAACTCGAGCGGTGTCGCGCCGCTCAGCCCCTTCCGACGAACGGCATCTTGGTCGCCATCACGGTCATGAACTGCACGTTGGCGTCGAGCGGCAGGCTGTCCATGTAGACGATGGCGTCGGCCACCGCCTTCACGTCCATGCGTGGCTCGGCCACGGTGGTGCCGTTGGGCTGCAGAACGCCCTTGGTCATGCGCTCGGTCATCGGCGTCACCGCGTTGCCGATGTCGATCTGGCCGCAGGCGATGTCGTAGGCCCGGCCGTCGAGCGAGGTCGACTTGGTGAGGCCGGTGATGGCGTGCTTGGTCGAGGTGTAGGCGACCGAGAAGGGGCGCGGCGCGTGGGCCGAGATCGAGCCGTTGTTGATGATCCGCCCGCCGCGCGGCTTCTGGTCCTTCATGATCTTCATGGCTTCCTGGGTGCACAGGAACGGGCCGGTGAGGTTGGCCGCGACGACGCTCAGCCACGTCTCGTAGGGCAGCTCTTCCAGCGGCACGGGCGGGGCGCCGCCGCCGGCATTGTTGAAGACCAGGTCGAGCCGGCCCCAGGTGGCCTTCACCTTGGCGAACAGCGCCACGATGTCGTCGCGCCTGGTGACGTCGGTCGGCACTGCGAGCGCGTTGGGTGCGTTGTTGCCGGCGAGCTTCGCCGTCTCGTCGAGCGCGTCCTTGCGCCGGCCGGCGAGCGCCACCTTGTAGCCAACCTGCAGCAGGGCGAGCGCCGAAGCGCGGCCGATGCCGCTGCCCGCGCCGGTGACGATTGCGATCTTTCCACTCATGGGGTCGTTCCTCCTCGAAGGGCCGACCCTAGCACCCGCCAGTCGCAAGTCGAAGCGGCTCGCGACGGGCGCTGCTATCTCGCCATGCTGTTGGGGATCGCCAGGATGATCCACGGGAAGGCGAGCAGGAGGGCGACATTGAGGATGTCGACGGCGACGAACCAGCCGCAGCCGCGGAAGATGTCGCCCATGCTGACGCCCTTGGCCACGCCCTTCAGCACATAGACGTTGAGCCCGACCGGCGGGGTCATCAGGCCGATCTCGACCATGCGCACGACCAGGATGCCGAACACGATCGGGTCGATGCCGAGCTGCTTGATGGTCGGCAGGATGATCGGGACGGTCAGCAGCACCATGCCGATGCCATCGATGAACATGCCGAGGATCAGGTACATCACGAGGATGCCGATCAGCACGACCATGGGCGAGACGTCGAGCTCGGAGATCGCCTTGGCCATCGCCGCCGGCGTGCCGGTGAAGCCGAGGAAGTGCACGTAGATCAGAACGCCGGCGACGATGGCGAAGATCAGCGCGGTGGTGCGCACGGTCTCGGTCATGGCCTCGGCGAAGTCCTTGCCCTTCAACCGCGGCAGCGCCATCAGCAGCGCGCCGATCGCGCCGATGCCCGCCGACTCGGTCGGAGTTGCCAGCCCGGTGTACATGCTGCCCATCACCAGCAGGATGATCGCGATCATGCCCCACACGCCCTTGAGCGAGGTCAGGCGGTCGGACCAGGTGATGCCGCGGATCGGCGGGCCGAGCGATGGGTCGAGCTTGAAGCGGAACATCAGCATGGCCACGTAGGTGACCGCCTGCAGCAGGCCGGGCAGGATGCCGGCGAGCAACAGGGCGCCGATCGATTCCTCGGCGATGAAGCCGTAGATGACGATCAGCACCGAGGGCGGGATCATGATCGCCATGGTGCCGCCGGCGGCGACGCAGCCCGTCGATATCTTGTCGTCGTAGCCGTACTTCTTGAGCTCGGGCAGCGCCACCCGGCCCATCACCGCAGCCGATGCGGTCGAGGCGCCGCAGGCCGCGGCGAAGCCGGCGCAGCCGGCGATGGTCGCCACCGCCAGGCCGCCCGGCAGGTGCCCGAGCCACTGGCGCGCTGCCCAGTAGATGTCGCGCGTGATGTTGGCGTAGTAGGCGAAGAAGCCCATCATGATGAACAGCGGCACCACCAGCAGATTGTAGTTGGTGACGTGGCCCACGATGCTCTGCGCCGACAGCGAGGCCGCCGGCTCGTAGCCGCGCAGGATCCACAGGCCGAAAAAGCCGCAGAGCGCCGTGGCGAAGGCGATACGCACGCCCGACATCAGGAATGCCGTGAGGGCGAGCAGCGAGAGCACTCCGACGCTAACGGGATCCATGGGGCAGTCCGATCGGGAGGGGAGGCGGGAGCAGCTGTGCGGCGGCCATGTCACTCGACCGCGTGGAAACCGCCCGAGCGTGGCTCGTTGGCGGGAAAGCGGTCGGGGTCGTAGAGATGGAGCACCTGGATGAACAGCCTGAGCGCGGTCAGGGTGTAACCGAGCGTGATCGCCGCGGCCGACGGCCAGGTCTTGAAGTAGGGCGGCGACATGGTGACGTCGTCGTACTCCCACAGCTGATAAGTGAGCCTGGCGCTGAACCAGGCGAGCACGGCACACACGAAGACGCTGAGCAGCAAGGTCGTGATGGTCGCCCAACGCCGGGGGCGCAGGGGCAGGCTGTCGAGCACGAGATCCATGCCGACATGACCATGTGTCGCCTGGGTGTAGGACAGCGCGAGGAAGACGATGATCGGCATCAGCAGCTCGGCGCCCTCTAGATGCCCTGGGATTGGCGAATCGAAGGCGTAGCGCATCAGCACCTCGGCGCCGACGAAGAGCATGGCCAAGAAGACCACGGTCGCGGCGACGGCCATCAGCGCCACTTCGACGCGCAACAGGGCACGGCCAATGCGGTCGGCCACGAACGTCGTCGTCGCCATCGCGGCGACGACGACCACGGCGAGGATCGCCAGCTCGTGCATGTCAGGGATGGCCGCGGTCTACTTGCCGGCCTTGGCTTTGGCGACCTCCGCCTTGACGAAGCCCAGCAATTCGCTACCGGGCCGCCCGGCTGCGTCCTGCTCCTTGGCCCACGCCTCCCAGATCGGGACCGACGCTGCGACCAGCTTCTCGCGCTCGGCCTCGGGGAACTGCACGATCTCGAGCTTCTGCTTGAAGATCGGCAGCCACTTCTCGTCATCCTTGGCGAATGCCTTGAACAGCGCCTCGCGAGCGAGCTGCTGGGCCTGCGGCAGCTTGGCCTTGAGATTGTCCGGCAGCTTGTTCCAGGAGGTCAGGCTGACGCCCTCCCAGCACATGAAGCCGCTCATCGCCAGGCCCTCGGTGGCGAACTTCGACACCTCGTAGAGCTTGTAGGCGCCGAACGCGAAGGTGTAGGGGAAGCCGAAGCTGTCGATGGTGCCGCGCTCCAGCGCCTGGTAGCCCTCGGGCGCCGTCACCATGGTCGGCACTGCGCCGAACGCCTGCAACGCCTTGGCGTTGAGGCCGGTGATGCGCATCTTGACGCCCTTCATGTCGGCGACCGAGGCGATCCGCTTGTTGCCCATGAACTCGAAGGGCGGCAGCACGATCGGGCCGAAATACTTGATGTTCCAGCGCTCGGCCATCTCCTTGACGATCGCCGGGTGCAGCTGGACGGCCTCGTTGACGAGGGAATTCTCGGCCAGCTTGCGCGGCGGCAGGAACGGCAGCTCCATCGCCGTCATCAGCGGGAACTTGTTGGGGTAGTAGCCGGCGCACAGCAGTGCGCCGTCATAGCCGCCCGACTTGATGGCCTCCGGCGCCTGCCGTTCCGGGCCGAGTGCGGCGCCGTAGTTGATCTTGATCTCGAAGGTGCCGTTCGACTCCTTCTTGTAGAACTCGGCCATCGCCTCGATCCCGGCCGTGACGGCGCGCGGCGGACCGAAGATGTTGAAGTTCCAGGTGATGGTCTGGGCCGACGCCGGGGGCGAGACCAGTAAGCCCGCAAACACGCACGCTACGAACGCAGATGGAACTCGCCTCATCGCAGAGTCCTCCCTGTGCCGCACCTAATTCGTGACAGTGCTTATGAACTACTATGCAGAATTCTGCAGCTCGGCTCAAGCGCCGAGACATGCCCGCGTTCACATGCCCTTCAGATAGGCTCGCCATCCGCCCGTGGCGGTTATGTCGCGCGCGCCGGCCGTGGCGTAGCCCTCGCACAGGAAGCCGGCGACGGACGAGCCGTCGTCTAGGCTGACGCTGCCCAATCCCAGCGGCGCCGGAATGCTGCGCAGGAACGCCCCGACCTGCACGGCAGGCAAGCTCCACACCTCGAGCTCGATGGTCGCGCCATCCTCGGCAACGCGCACGAGGCCGGGCCGCTGCGGTGGGCCGCCGGGCAGCGCGTAGAAGCGGTAGAGAGGCGCCGTGCGGCCCGACCGTTCCAGACGGCCGCCGAGCTCGATGAGCTGACCGTTGAGCGGCAGGCCGCTCATGTGCGCGCCGACGACGGCGATCGACACTCTGTCCTCGGTGACTGTCGGATCCTCGCCTGCGGGCGGCAGCTGGCTGACGGTCCTGCCGAGCGGCAGCGGCACCGCGCGCTGCCAGCGCGTGCCGAACTCCAGCAGCGCGCGCTCGGAGTGTGCCCGGCCGATCAGCGTCACGCCGAACGGCATGCCGTCCGGCCGGAACCCCGCCGGCATGGCGAGCGCCGACAGGCCGAAGAAATTCACGAAGTTGGTGTAGTGGCCGAGATGGCTGTTGAACAGCACCGGCTCGCGCTCGAGATCGGCGACGCGATAGATCGTGCCGGCGGTGGGCAGGGCGAGGAAATCGAGGCCGGCCATCTCGGCCCGGGCGCGCGTCTTCAGCTCGGCGAGCTCGTATTGTCCCTCGAAGGCATCGACGGCGCTGTACTCGCGGCCACCCAGCACGATGTCGCGCGTGACCGGCCAGACCCCCGCTCCCTCGTCCGCAGCCTCGATGAAGGCGCCGACCGCGGAAGTTCGTTCGGCGACCCACGGACCGCCGTAGAGAAGCTGCGCCGCCTCTCGAAAAGGGGCGTAGTCGAACTGGACCGGCGTGCCGCCCAAGGCTTCGAGGCGCCCGATCGACTGGGAGTAGAGCGTGGCGTAAGCCTCGTCGCCGAAGAATTCGGCATCCCGGGCGCGCAGCACCCCGAAGCGGAATTTCTGTCCGATGCCGGCGCAGGCCTGCGGCTCGGCGAGGACCTTCAGCACGACATCGGCATCGGCGCAGGACAGCGCGAAGACCGAGACGCAGTCGAGCGACCTGCAGGCCGGAACAACGCCCGAGATGCTGACCAACCCGGGCGTCGGCTTCAATCCGACGATGTTGTTGAAGCCGGCCGGAACGCGGCCCGAGCCCGCGGTATCGGTGCCGAGTGAGAAGCTCACCAGCCCGGCAGCAACCGCGACCGCCGACCCCGAGCTCGACCCGCCGGGTACGAACGAGGGGTCGAACGGGTTGCGCGGCACGCCGTAGGGCGAGCGGACGCCGACCAGGCCGGTGGCGAACTGATCGAGATTGGTCTTGCCGACGACGATGGCGCCGGCCTCGACCAGACGCTGCACGGCCTCGGCCGATTCGCCGGCGTCGTAGGCAAAGCCGGGGCAGGCGGCCGTGGTCGGCAGTCCGGCGACATCGATATTGTCCTTCACGGCGAAGGGCACGCCGTAAAGCGGCAGGCGCTCCAGCTCGCCGCGGCGGGCGTCGAGCCGGTGTGCTGCCTCGCGCAGCGCGGCGTCCGTGGCGCGGGAGATCCACACTCTGTCGTCGCCCGCGGCGGCGATGCGCTTCAGGACCTCCTCGATCGTGCGGGTGACGTCGAGCGTGCCGGCGCGGTAGGCACTTCGCAGGGCATGGAAGCCAAGGTCGAGAAGCAGGGTCATGGCGTGCTTGTAGACAAGCGGCGGCCTGAAATCAGCCCTCAGTGACAATCGGGCTCATGCGCCGGGAGCGCGCCACTCCCCTTGGCACTCATGCTCCTCCGGACCGCGAGCGTCTCGCTCGCTCATTTTCCTCCCCAGCGAAGCTGGGGAGGTGCCCCGTCATACGGGGCGGAGGGGTCATGAGCCACAAAAGGCATCGGGGCGATGGCTCATGACCCCGTCGCCGTGAGACGGCGACACTTCCCCAGCGAAGAGGGGGAAGAGAACAGCAGGAGCGTCGTTGGCACGGTCCTTGCCTTCGTTGGGGCCGGGGAGACCGGGAACTCAGGGGACCAAGAATGAAACGTCGTAGCTTCATCAAGACCACTGCCGCCGGAGCAGCGGCGACGGCGGCACCGGCGATCTGGTCGGCCGCCAAGGCACAGGCCCGCAACGAGACCTTGCTGATCGTGGGCGAAAGCCCGCCAAACTCGATGGACATTCATGGCGTCGGCGCCAACCGGCCAGCCTACGAGGTGTCGTGGAACACTCATGACCGGCTGATCACCTACGGGGTCAAGAAGGACGCCAACGGCAACGATCACTACGACTACACCAAGCTCGAGCCCGAGCTGGCGACCGACTGGAACGTCACGCCGACCTCGGCGACCTTCAAGCTGCGCCGCGACGCCAAGTTCCACGACGGCACGCCGATCACGGCCAAGGACGTGAAGTGGTCGTTCGATCGCGCCGTCAAGGTCGGCGGATTCCCGACCTTCCAGATGGCGGCCGGCTCGCTGCAGAAGCCCGAGCAATTCGTGGTCGTCGACGACCACACCTTCCGCGTCGATTTCATCCGCGCCGACAAGCTCACCCTGCCCGACATCGGCGTGCCGGTGCCGGTGATCATGAACTCGGAGCTGTGCAAGAAGCACGCGACCGCGGCCGATCCATGGGCAATGGAATGGTGCAAGAACAACCATGCCTCGGGCGGCGCCTACAAGGTCGAGCGCTGGCAGCCTGGCCAGGAGGTCGTCTACGCCCGCTACGACGACTGGAAGAACGGGCCGCTGCCCAAGGTCAAGCGCGTCATCATGCGCATCATCCCGTCGGCAGGGAACCGGCGCGCGCTGCTCGAGCGCGGCGACGCCGACCTGTCGTTCGACCTGCCGTCGAAGGATTTCTCCGAGCTCAGAAACTCGCCGAAGCTTACCGTGATCGGCACGCCGATCGAGAACGCGATGATGTATCTCGGCATGAACGTCAACCAGAAGCCGTTCGACAACGTGAAGGTGCGGCAGGCCGTGGCGTGGGCGCTGCCATACCAGCAGATCATGGACTCGGTGATGTTCGGCCAGGCACTGCCTCTGTTTGGCGGCGCCGACAACAAGTTCAAGGGTGTCTACTGGCCGCAGAAGGACGGCTACAAGACCGACATCGCCAAGGCCAAGGCGCTGATGGCCGAGGCAGGGTTCGCCAACGGCATCGAGACGACCCTGTCGTTCGATCTCGGCCTCGCCAGCACCAACGAGCCGCTCACCGTGCTGATCCAGGAGAGCCTGGCCCAGATCGGCATCAAGACGACGATCAACAAGATCCCGGGCGCCAACTGGCGCGGCGAGCTCCTGAAGAAGAACATGCCGATGATCACCAACGCCTTCGGCGGCTGGCTGAACTATCCGGAATACTTCTTCTACTGGTGCTATCATGGCCAGAACGCCGTCTTCAACACGATGGGGTACAAGAACCCCACCATGGATGCGCTGATCGACAAGGCGCGCTTCACGTCGGGCCCGGAGTACGAGGCGGCAGTGAAGGGCTTCATCGATATCGCCTTTGAGGAAGTGCCGCGCGTGCCGATCTTCCAGCCACTGCTCAACGTGGCGATGCAGAAGAACGTCACCGGCTATCGCTACTGGTTCCACCGCCAGCTCGACTACCGCCAGCTCATGAAGGGGTGAGGGGGTGAGGGTGGAGAGTGACCGTGAGGACCTCATCCTGAGCCGCCGCGCAGAGCGCGGCGTCTCGAAGGATGGGATCGAGCACCGTCTGTGATCCGACCCTTCGAGACGGCCGCTGCGCGGCCACCTCAGGGTGAGGTTCGCTTTTGGCTCGGACGGCATGGATCGCGCCCATGCTGAAGATGCTGCTGTCGCGGCTGGCGACGGCGATCCCGAGCCTGATCGGGGTCGTCATCGTCACCTTCATGCTGACCCGCCTGCTGCCCGGCGACCCGGCGGCCTATTTCGCCGGGCTGGCGGCGAGCCCGCAGGCGATCGCAGAGATTCGCACCAAGCTCGGGCTCGACAAGTCCCTGCCGGAGCAGTTCGTCGCCTACATCTCCGATCTGCTGCACGGCAATCTGGGAAACTCCCTGAGCACCGGCCAGCCGGTCGTGGCCGAGATTGCCACGCGGCTGCCGGCGTCGGGCGAGCTCACGCTCGCCGCCCTGATCCTCGCCGTCTGCATCGCCATCCCACTGGGCGTGCTCGCGGCGGTGAAGCAGGGCACCTGGATCGATCACCTCTGCCGCATCGTGACCACGGCCGGCGTGTCGCTGCCGGTGTTCTTCACCGGCCTGCTGTTTGCCTACGTCTTCTACTATCTGCTGCAGATCGCCCCGGCGCCGACGGGTCGGCTGGATGTCTTCCTGTCGCCGCCCACGCACATCACCGGCTTCTACCTGATCGACTCGGCGCTGACCGGCAACCTGGAGACATTCTGGGGGGCGCTGCGCCAGCTCGCTCTGCCGGCGATCTCGATGGCGATCTTCTCCCTGGCGCCGCTTGCCCGCATGACCCGCGGCTCGATGCTCTCGGTTCTGGGCAGCGATTTCATTCGCACCGCGCGGGCGAGCGGCCTGGCGCCGCGCACCGTCGTGTTCACCTACGCTTTCCGAAATGCCGTGCTGCCGGTCATCACGACGCTCGGCATGGTCTTCTCCTTCCTGCTGGGCGCGAACGTGCTGGTCGAGACGGTGTTCGCCTGGCCGGGCATCGGCCTCTACGCCGTGAACGCGCTGATCACCTCCGACTACGCGCCGGTCCAGGGCTTCGTCCTCACCATGGCGCTGCTCTACGTCGCGCTCAACCTCGCGATCGATTGCCTGTACGGGCTGGTCGACCCGCGCGTCCGGCTGGACAGCTAGAGATGGGTCCAGCCTTCATGCTCTTGCGGACCGCGAGCGTCTCGCTCGCTCGAGCTCATGAGCGAGCGAGACGCTCGCGGTCCGGAAGACGATGACATGATCCCCTTGCTGCGCCACGCCCGCTACGTGCTGTCGGAGAATCCGGTCACCGGCCTGGCATTCGGCCTGTTCGCCCTGTTCCTGGTCGCGGCGATCCTCGGGCCGCTGCTGGCGCCCTACAACCCGCTGCAGAGCAACGCCGCGATGGCGTTGAAGCCGCCGTCGGCGGCACACTGGTTCGGCACCGATCAGCTCGGCCGCGACATCTTCAGCCGCGTCCTGGTGGCGACGCGGCTCGATCTCTCGATCGCCTTCGCCTCCGTCGTGCTGGCCTTCCTGCTCGGCGCCCTGTCGGGCGTGGCGGCGGGCTACTTCGGCGGCTGGACGGATCGCGTGGTCGGCCGGCTCGCCGACACCATCATGGCGTTCCCGCTGTTCGTGCTCGCCATGGGCATCGTGGCGGCCCTCGGCAACGAGGTGATCAACATCGTGATCGCCACCGCGATCATCAACTTTCCGCTCTATGCCCGGGTCGCCCGCGCCGAAGCCAACGTGCGGCGCGAGGCGGGCTTCGTCGAGGCGGCGCGCCTGTCGGGCAACGGCGAGGCGCGCGTCGTGCTGGGCCAGGTCCTGCCCAACATCATGCCCATCATGATGGTGCAGATGTCGCTCACCATGGGATACGCCATCCTCAATGCCGCCGGCCTGTCGTTCATCGGCCTCGGCGTGCGGCCGCCGGATCCGGAATGGGGCATCATGGTCGCCGAAGGCGCCAACTTCATCCAGAGTGGCGAATGGTGGATCGCGCTGTTCCCCGGCGCGGCGCTCATGCTGGCGGTGTTCTGCTTCAACCTGCTGGGCGACGGGCTGCGCGACATCATCGATCCCCTCAAGAGGACGTAGGCCCAGCGTACATGACCGCGGTTCCTGCCCTGGCCGTCGATGATCTGTCGGTCGAGTTCCGCACCCGTTCGGGCACGGTGAAGGTGCTCGAGAAGGTTGGCTTCGAGGTCGACAAGGGCGAGACGATCGCCCTCGTGGGCGAATCGGGTTCGGGGAAATCCGTCACGGCCTTCGCCGTCATGGGCATCCTCGACCCGGCAGGTCGGGTGACCGCGGGCCGGGCGATGTTCGGCGGGTCCGACCTGCTGGCGATGAGCGAGCGCGATCTCGCCGAGCAACGCGGCCGCGAGCTGTCGATGATCTTCCAGAACCCGCGCACGGCGCTCAATCCGATCCGACGGGTCGGCCAGCAGATCGCCGACGTGCTGGTGCGTCACGGCGGAGCGACCTCGACCGAGGCGCCGCGCGCCGCCGTCGAGATGCTGAAGAAGGTGCGCATCCCCGATCCCGAGCGGCGCGCCGAGGCCTATCCGTTCGAGCTGTCGGGCGGCATGTGCCAGCGCATCATGATTGCCATCGCGCTCTCCTGCCGGCCGGCGCTGCTGATCGCCGACGAGCCGACCACCGGCCTCGACGTCACCACCCAGGCCGTCATCATGGACCTGATCGGCGAGCTCGCGCACGAATCGGGCATGGCGACGATCTTCATCACCCACGATCTCGCCCTGGCGGCGGAGTATTGTGATCGTATCGTGGTCATGCATGCCGGCCACATCGTCGAGGCGGCACCTGGCCGCGAGCTGTTCAGCCAGCCCCGCCATCCCTACTCGGCGAAGCTCCTGGCGGCGACGCCTGGCGAGACGGCATCCCTCGCCGAGCTCGCCTCCATTCCGGGCGGCTTGCCGGATCTGCGGCGAAGCGATCTGCCGGCGTGCCGTTACAGCGACCGCTGCGAGCGTCGCCTCGACGACTGCACCCGTCCCTTGCCGCGCCGCGCGCTCGGCGAGCGTCACATGGTCGCCTGCTGGAACCCGCTATGACCGAGGCGCTGCTCGACATCGCCGAGCTGGTCAAGCGATTCCCGGTCGGCAACAAGCGCCTGCTGCATGCCGTCGACGAGGTGACCCTCACCGTCGGTCGCGGCGAGACGGTGGGGCTGGTGGGCGAATCAGGCTGCGGCAAATCCACCCTGGTGCGCCTGATCAACCGGCTGCTCGATCCGACGTCGGGCAGCATCCGACTGGCGCGCACCGAGCTTGCCGACATGAAGGCGCGGGACTTCGCCCGCAATCCCAACCGCAAGCGCATCCAGATGGTGTTCCAGGACGCCGGCGATTCGCTCAACCCGCGCTATACGGCGGCCGACGCCATCGCCGATCCGCTGCGCCGTCTCAGGAGGATGTCGGGCGCTGCCCTGCGCGAGCGCGTCGACAGGCTGGCCGACATGACCGGCCTGCCGCGCGACCTGCTGACCCGCTTTCCGCACCAGCTCTCCGGCGGCCAGAAGGCGCGCGTCGGCATTGCGCGCGCGATCGCCGTCGAGCCCGAGCTGCTGATCCTCGACGAGCCCACGGCGGCGCTCGACGTCTCGGTGCAGGTGGTGATCCTGCAACTGCTGCAGCAGCTCAAGCAGGAGCTCGGCATGAGCTACCTGTTCGTCAGCCACGATCTCAATGTCGTGCGCCTGCTGTGCGATCGCGTTCTGGTGATGTATCTCGGCAAGATCGTCGAGGAAGGGCCGGCGGCCGAGATTTTCGCCGACCCCAGGCATCCCTATACGCGGGCGCTGATCTCGGCGATCCCGCAGGCCGACCCCGACAAGCGGATCGGCCGACTGCGCCTCGGCGGCGAGCCGCGCAGCCCGATCGATCCCGATCCGACGGTCTGCCGCTTCTACGGCCGCTGCCCCAAGGGCGAGCCGCGCTGCTCGTCCGAGATGCCGGTCTTGCGCACGGCAGGTCCGGCAAGGCAGGTTGCCTGCCACTTTGCATAGGAGACCCATGGCCGGGAGCGCGCCACTCATAGGCGCTGACTTACCAAGTGACCTCACCCTGAGGAGCCACGCGCAGCGTGGCGTCTCGAAGGGTCGGCAACAACTCGGGTGCTGCGATACCGCCTTTCAACGATCTGGCCTGTCACCCATCCTTCGAGACGGTCGCTACGCGACCTCCTCAGGATGAGGACTTTGTTGGACCGACCGAAGTTAGCGCCTATGAGCGCGCCACTTCCAGTCTATCATTCGGAGGAAACAGAATCATGGCTGAAGACAAGCCCGATGTCGGGCGCCTGGTCGACGAGGCGGCCAAGGCCCTGGGCCTGCCCATTGCCGATCAGTATCGCGCCAACGTGATCGTGAACTACGAGCGCTCGCTCGCCATCGCGCGGCCGCTGCTCGAGGTCGACCTCGACGACGAGCTCACGCCGGCCCCGGTGTTCCGGCCATGAACGATCCCCTGTCCAAGCGGGCGACGGCGACCGAGATCGCCGGCGCCGTGATGTCGGGCAAGGCGAAGGCGCTCGCCGTGGTCGACGCCGCCCTGGCGCGCATCAAGGCGGCGGAGCCGACGTTCAACGCCTTCACCGACATCGTCGCCGAGCGGGCGCGCATCCGCGCCGTCGAGATCGATCGCGGCCTGCATCGCGGGCCGATGCTCGGCGTGCCGTTCGCGGTCAAGAACCTGTTCGACATCAAGGGCCTGCCGACGCTTGCCGGCTCGAAGATCAACCAGGACGGGCCGATCGCCGCGCGCGACGGCTCGCTGGTCCGCAAGCTCGAGGCGGCGGGCGCCATCCTGGTTGGCGGCCTCAACATGGGTGAGTACGCCTACGACTTCACCGGCGAGAACGCGCACTACGGCCCGTCGCGCAACCCGCGCGATCCCTCGCGCATGACCGGCGGCTCCTCCGGCGGCTCGGGCGCCGCCGTGGCGGCGGGCGAGGTGCCGATCGCGCTGGGTTCCGACACCAACGGCTCGATCCGGGTGCCGGCGTCGCTGTGCGGCCTGTTCGGGCTTAAGCCGACCTACGGGCGACTGAGCCGCGCCGGCACCTATCCCTTCGTCGACGCCTTCGACCATCTCGGCCCGCTTGCCCGCTCGGTCGACGACCTGGCGCTCTCGTTCGACGCCATGCAGGGCTGGGATCCCGACGACCCGGTGTGCACCGATCGGCTCGAAGGAATCAACGGCCTGCGCATCGCCATCGCCGGCGACTATTTCGAGCGCGGCGCGCAACCCGAAGCCCTGGAGGCGGTGGCGACGGTCGCCAAGGCGCTGGGAGCGACCAGGAAGATCACCATTCCCGAAGCCGCCGCCGCGCGCTCTGCCGCCTACGTCATCACCGCGATCGAGGGTGGCCAGCTTCACCTGCCGCGCCTCAAGTCGCGGCCGCAGGATTTCGATCCCGATACGCGCGAGCGCTTCATGGCCGGCGCGTTGCTGCCCGGCGCCTGGTACGTCAAGGCGCAGCGCTTCCGGCGGCGCTATCGCGCCAACGTCCAGAAGCTGTTCGGCGAGGTCGACATCATCCTGGCACCGGCGACGCCCTGCACGGCGCCGAATCTCGGCCAGGTGATGATGACCCTGGGCGGCGCCGAGCTGCCGGTGCGGGCCAATCTCGGCCTGTTCACCCAGCCGATCTCGTTCATCGGCCTGCCGGTGGTGGTGGCGCCGCTGCAGCGCCCGGGCGGCTTGCCGATCGGCGTGCAAATCATCGCCAACCATTACAACGAGGCGGCGGCGCTGCGCGTGGCGCGCGCGCTCGAGAAGCAGGGCGTCGCCAGCGCCCCGCCGGCGTGAATGTGGCCGCCGCTTCGAGACGCACGCTCCCCGCGTGCTCCTCGGCATGAGCTTTTCAAGTTGACCTCACCCTGAGGAGCGGTCGGCAGGACCGCGTCTCGAAGGGTGGGCACCGTGACGGAGATCGACTGATGGACATCAACATCCCCGAGGTGGTGGCCGAGGTGACGGCCGCCTTCGAGCGCTACGAGAAGGCGCTCAACACCAACGACGTCGACGTTCTCGACGAGCTGTTCTGGAAGAGCCCGCACACGCTGCGCTACGGCGTCGGCGAGCAGCTCTACGGCCGCGACCAGATCGCCGCGTTTCGCGCCGGCCGCGATCCGGGCTTCGTGGTCAATCGCGACCTCCTGAAGCTGTGGATCGTGACGTACGGTCGCGATTTCGGGACGGCCAACTGCGAGTTCCGTCGCCACGGCAGCAACCGCACCGGCCGCCAGAGCCACACCTGGATGCGCACGCCCGAGGGCTGGCGCATCGTCGCTGCTCACGTCTCGCTGCTCGGCGAGTCGACGCCGATGAAGGCGTGACTCACCGCCCGTTGAGCTTCCGCCAGGCCGCGAAATCCTTCAGCGACTGCTCGTTGGTCGGCGGGTAGAGACCGTAGATGCCCTGGCCGCTGGTGACCTGCTCGGCGACGTAGTCCTCGTACGCCGTCATCTCGACCGCCTCGTCGGCGATCTCGTCGACCAGGCCGACGGGGATTACGATCACACCATCATTGTCGCCAAGGATGATGTCGCCGGGAAACACCGGGGCGTCGCCGCAGCCGATCGGCACGTTGATGTCGATCGCCTGGTGCAGGGTGAGATTGGTCGGTGCGCTCGGCCGCTGGTGGTAGGCCGGGAACCCCAGCCGGGCGATGTCGGACGAATCGCGGAAGCCGCCGTCGGTCACGACGCCGGCGACGCCGCGCTTCATCAGCCGCGTCACCAGGATCGAGCCGGCCGACGCCGCGCGCGGGTCCTTGCGGCTGTCCATCACCAGCACGGCGCCGGGCGGGCAGTCCTCGATCGCCTTGCGCTGGGGATGGCCGCGGTCGCGGAACACCTCGAGCTTGTTGAGGTCCTCGCGCGCCGGCATGTAGCGCAGCGTGAAGGCGGGACCGACCATGGAGGGCTCGACGGGCGACAATGGCCGCACGCCCTGGATAGCCTGGTTGCGGAAGCCGCGCTTGAACAGCGCCGTCGCCACCGTCGGCGTGCTGACCGAACGCAGCTTGTCTCGGGTCTCGGGCTTCAGGGGCATGGGGAGCTTCCTCTCGTCCTGCTTTCTAGAGCATGATCTTCTTTGGTCGAAGGACCAAAGAATACCTCACCCTGAGGAGCGGCCGCCGGCCGCGTCTCGAAGGGTCGGCTACATCAACGCTGCTGCCCACCCTTCGAGACGCCACGCTCCGCGTGGCTCCTCAGGGTGAGGTATTCTTTGGTGATTCAACCTGAGACGATCACGCCTAGGCCAGCAAGGCATCGCCTGCGAGCGGCGCGCCGCTGGCCGGATCCCTGATCACGGCGCCGAGCTCGGCGAGCTTGGCGAAGAAATTGGGGAAGGTCTTGCGCACGCAGGCCGGCCGGCGCAGCCGCATGCCCGGCACGCGCAGGCCCAGCATGCCGAAGCACATGGCGACTGCAGGGCGCCCGGATGGACGACGAGCGTGTCGCCCTTCTCCTCGACGCGCGCGCCGCACTTGGCCAGCTCGGCGTGCAGCGCCTTCACGCGCTCGCATTCCTGCACCCGCAGGCGGCCGAGATCGGTGAACTGCGTCGTCGCCGAGGCGAACGGCGCCAGCACGATCGCGGTCATGATGCTGTCCGCCAGGTCGGTGCGCCGCGAGAAGCTCGGTGGCCACGGCTTCCGGGCGACGAGCTCGAGGAATTTCTGGTCGGCCTGCATGCCGCTCCGAGGCGTGGGCTCGACGTGCACGTGGCTGCCGCCGTCGCGCAGCAGCCAGTCGGCGCCCCAGAAGTAGCTCGCGCCCGAGGCGTCGGCCTCGATGTCGTAGGTGCCGCCGGTCCACGGGAACGCGTCGATCAGGCGGCGCGTCATGTCGACATAGGGCAGCTCGTCCTCGTTGGCCCCTGTAACGGTGACCTTCCAGCCGCCGATACGGGCGCTGAGCAGCAGGGCCGAGGCGAACTGCGAGCTTTCCGCCACGCTGACGCTGCAGGCCGCATCCGGCCGCGCGCCGGTGCCATGAACGATCGCCGGCAGGCGGTCGTTCGGCGTGTCGACGCGATAGCCGAGCTGGCGCAGGGCGCCGATCAGCGCCGCCTGCGGACGCTCGTGCATGCGCGCGATGCCGCTCACCCGCCAGCTGCCGTGCCCGAGGCACAGCATCGGCGGCAGGAAGCGCGCCGCCGTGCCGGCATTCTCGACGAACAGCTCCAGCGGCTGCGCGGGCGTTCCGGCCTTCGGGATCGTGCCGCCGCGTCCCTCGACCGTGATCGTGCGGTTGGCCGGCTCGGCGGGATCGGGCTCGACGCGACAGTCGAAGCCCAGCCGCTCCACGCTCCACAGCGCGCCGCGCAAGGACACCGGCGCCGTCGCCAGGGCGGCCAGGATCAGAGCGCGATTGGTGATGCTCTTGGAGCCCGGCAGGACGACGGTCGTCTCCTTTCTTTGGCCGGGCGGAACGATCTCGATGAGGTCGGGCAGCATCGCAGGTCAGTAGATCGACGGCTCGGCCACGGGCGAGCCGAAGCTCGTCTCGAGGAAGTCGAAGTCGCAGCCCTCGTTGGCCTGCTTGATGTGGCGGGTGAACATCCAGCCGTAGCCGCGCTCGTAGCGCGGCTCGGGCATCTTCCACGCCGCGCGGCGCCTCGTGAGCTCCTCGTCCGGCACGTCCATGTTCAGGGTACGCTTGTCGACGTCGAGCGAGATCATGTCGCCGGTGCGCACCAGGGCGAGCGGCCCGCCGATGTAGGATTCGGGCGAGACGTGGAGAATGCAGGCGCCGTAGCTGGTACCGCTCATGCGCGCATCGGAGATCCGCACCATGTCGCGCACGCCCTGCTTCACGAGCTTGGCCGGAATCGGCAGCATTCCCCATTCCGGCATGCCCGGCCCACCTTGCGGGCCGGCATTGCGCAGGATCAGCACGTGGTCGGCGGTGACATCGAGATCGTCGCGATCGATCGCCGCCTTCATCGACGGATAGTCGTCGAACACCAGGGCGGGGCCGGTGTGCTTCAGGAAACGCGGCTCGCAGGCGCTCGGCTTGATGACGCAGCCGTCCGGCGCCAGGTTGCCGCGCAGCACCGCCAGTGCGCCTTCGGCATAGATCGGGTTGTCGACCGGGCGGATGACATCGTCGTTGTAGGTCTCGGCGCCCTCGATGTTCTCCGCCAGCGTCTTGCCAGTGACCGTCAGCGCGTCGCAATGGAGGTGCCCTTCGATCTGCGCCATCAGCGCCGGCAGGCCGCCGGCATAGAAGAAATCCTCCATCAGGTATTTATCGCCGCTCGGACGGATGTTGGCGATCACCGGCACCTTGCGGCTGGCGCGCTCGAAATCGTCGAGGCCGACATCCTGGCCGGCGCGCCGGGCCAGCGCGATCAAATGGATGATGGCATTGGTCGAGCAGCCGACCGCCATCGCCACGGTGATGGCGTTGAGGAAGGCCTCGCGCGTCAGGATGCGGTTCGGGGTCAGGTCTTCCCACACCATGTCGACGATGCGCCGCCCGGTCTCGGAGGCCATGCGGATGTGGTTGGCGTCGGCCGCCGGGATCGACGACGCCCCGGGCAGGCTCATGCCCAGCGTCTCGGCCATCGCCATCATCGTGGCGGCGGTGCCCATGGTCATGCAGGTGCCGTAGCTGCGGGCAATGCCCGCCTCGACATCGACCCAGTCGGCATCGGAGATCTTGCCGGCGCGGCGCTCGTCCCAGTATTTCCACGCATCGGAGCCCGAGCCCAGCACCTTGCCCTTCCAGTTGCCGCGCAGCATCGGGCCGGCCGGCAGGTAGATCGCCGGCAGGTTCACGCTGATGGCGCCGAGCAGCAGGGCAGGGGTGGTCTTGTCGCAGCCGCCCATCAGCACGACGCCGTCGACCGGATGGCCGCGCAGCAGCTCCTCGGCATCCATGGCGAGCAGGTTGCGGTAGAGCATGGTGGTCGGCTTCAGGAAGCTTTCCGACAGCGACAGCGCCGGCAGCTCCATCGGGAAACCGCCGGCCTGCAGGATGCCGCGCTTGACGTCGTCGACCCGGCTCTTGAAGTGCATGTGGCAGGGCTGGGCTTCCGACCAGGTGTTGAGGATGGCGATGACCGGCCGGCCCACCCAATCCTCCGGCGCGTAGCCCATCTGCATGGCGCGCGAGCGATGGCCGAAGGCCCTCAGGTCGTCGGGCGCGAACCAGCGGGCGCTGCGCAGCTCGGCGGCGGTTTTCCTCTTGGCGGCGGCGGTCATTCGATTTCCTCCGGGGCGGCCATCGCCCGCGCCGTGGCGGGTATGGTAGGGATTGTCGGCGCGGTCGCCGCAATATGCGCGATCACGTCCCGCGGGTCATCGGGTTTGAATGACGGGAGCGAGGATCGAGCGAATGTTTGCAGGACGGAGAGCGATTGCCGGAAGGCTGGCCATGTTCACCCTTGCCGCCGGCGTCGCGGCCTGGCCGTCCGGCGCGATGGCGCAGGCGGCCGATCCGGCGGCGCTGCTCAGGACCCTGATGGACCTCGAGAAGGAGAGCTGGCAGTTCGTCAAGGACAAGAACATCGCCGGCATGCGGGACTACATGGCCGATGACGGCCTGCAGATCTTCGGCGACGGCAGCCGCTACGACAAGCCGCAGTTCCTGAAGTTCATGCCCGACTTCAGGCTCGACAGCATCACCTACGATTCGGCGGGCGAGATCAAGGTCTGGACGCCGGACGTCGCGACGCTGCTCTATCGCGTCACCTACGCGAGCGGCGTCAAGGACGGCAAGGCGACGACCTACAAGGTGATGTCGGCCAACACCTACGTGCGCCGTGCCGGCAAATGGTGGAGCGTGCTCTACCAGGAGAGCCCCGTGCCATGAAGATCCTGGTGATCCACGGCGCCGGCATGAACATGCGCGGCAAGTCCCAGGTCGAGATCTTCGGCCCGATGACCCTGCCCGAGTACGACGACAGGATCCGCGGCTTCGCCGAGAGGCTCGGCGTCGAGGTCGAGATCTTCCACTCCAACATCGAGGGCGAGGTCATCAACCGACTGTATGCCGCGCACGACGAAGAGTTCACCGGCGCGATCATCAATCCGGCGGGCTTCACGCGCGGCTATCCGGCGCTCGTCGCCGCCATCGGCAACGTCGGGTTCCCGACCATCGAGGTCCATATCTCCAACCCGGCACGGCGGGGCACCACGTCCGACGTGGCGTCGGCTTGCCTGGGCACGGTGTCCGGATTCGGAATCGCCGGCTACGCGCTCGCCCTGCGGGGCCTCAGGGACCGCGGCAACGGCTGACGGCGTGCGCCTGCTGCTCACCCATGTGCCGCCGGCACGGCGGCAGTATTACGGCGCACGGGCGCTCGGCCGGCTGCAGGAGCTGGTCGAGGTCGTGCTTCACGAAGGCGCGGCGCCGCTCACGCTGCAGAGCGTGATCGACGCGGCGCGCGACGTCGACCTCGTCATCGCTTCCTGCTCGGCCGGTCCGATTACGTCGTCTGCCTCGAGAGGGTAGGATTCAGTTCCCTCGCCGCGTTCCATCGAGAAGGGCTGCCAGGTTGCGCCTCAATGAGGGCGCTATGGCCCATCGATTGACGCCCAGGCATCGGTGTGTATGATACACACTATGAAGAGTGCGGATCTGATCCGCGAGCTGGTCGAGGCCGGCTGGATCCTGGATCGCGTGCGTGGCTCGCATCATGTCTTTCGACATCCGTCACGACCGGAAATCATCGTCGTGCCGAATCCGAAGAAGGACCTCGGCAAGGGACTCGTCGCGAAAATCCGCAAACAGGCAGGTCTGTGATGCGTTATCCAATCCTCATTGAAGAAGGCACCGATTCGACGGCATTCGGGGTCGTGGTTCCCGATCTGCCGGGGTGTTTCTCTGCCGGGGACACGCTCGACGAGGCGGTGGAGGCGGCCAAGGAGGCGGCAGCGGCGTGGATCGATGCGGCCTTGGACCGGGGCATGCCAGTGCCGGCGCCGTCGAGTCTCCAGGCAGCCCGCAAGCTTCGCGGCTACAAGGGATGGGCCGTCGGGCTCATCGAGCTCGAGGATACGTACTTCGACGACACGGCCGAAAGGGTCAACATCACGCTGCCGCGACGCGTCTTGCATAGACTCGACGATATGGCCCGCGCGACTGGCCAAAGCCGCAGCGGGCTGATTGCCCAGCTGACCGTGTCGTCGCCGGTGAAGAGCAGCGGATCAACGGCCGGCAAGGGTTGAGGCTGTCCGGAACCAACGCTTCTCTTTCTGTCATCCTGAGCACCGCGAAGGATCTCATCGCCGGCGGTTGCGGTAGTGCTCGTGGATCCGGCGCTGAGATCCTTCGCTGCGCTCAGGATGACAGTCTGGTTGTCATCCCGAGCGGGCGCTTGGCTTCGCAAGCGCCGCAGGCAAGGACACTTCCTTGCACCCTCAGTTCCCTGGGCCACGCTCCATCGAGAACGGCTGCCAGCGCACCAGGCTCGACTTCTCCAGAACCGACGGGTTGACGCAGGCACGCGGCCATTTGCCGGACAGCACGAGCGACAGCTCGGCGCCGACGCGGCGGCGGCGGGCCTTGTCGAAGCGGTCGGACGCCGAGGCGACGTGGGCCGTCAGGATGACGTTGTCCATGCCGAGCAGCGGGTTGTTGTGGCCGACCGGCTCGGTCTCGAGCACGTCGAGGCCGGCGCCGGCGATCCAGCCTTCCTGCAGGGCCTTGATCAGCGCCGGCTCGTCGACCGTCGAGCCGCGGCCGGTGTTGACGAACAGCGACGTCTTCTTCATCTGCCGGAAGTGCTTCTCCTTCAGCAGGTGATGGGCGTCCTTGGTTCCCGGCGCATGCATGCTGACGATGTCGGAGCGCTGCATCAGCTCGTCGAGGCCGACCGGCTCGACGCCGTACTCCGACATCACCAGCTCCTCGATGTAGGGATCGTAGGCCAGCATGTTGAAGCCGAACGGCGCGGCGCGCCTGGCGACGGCGCGCGCGACGTGGCCGAAGGCGACGAAGCCCAGCGTCATGCCGCGCAGGCGCGGGAACTGGTAGAGCATCGGCCGCGCCTTGGTCCATTCGCCCTTGCGCACCAGCTGGTCCTGCACCACCAGGCGCCGCCAGGTCGCCAGGATCAGGGTCATGGCATGATCGGCCACCTCCTCGATGAAGGTATCGGGGCAATTGGTCACCGGCACGCCGAGCTTGGTCGCGGCATCGACATCGACCGAATCGACGCCGACGCTGCCCAGCGACACCACCTTGAGCTTGCGGCCCGCCTCGATCACCTTGGCGGAGATGCGCGGCCGGCCCTTGGCATAGATGGCGTCGGCATCGGCCACCGCCCTGGCGAGCTCGTCGTCGCCGCCGCTCACCTCGACGATCTCGGCGCCGATGGCGCTCAGGGTCTCCATCTCCAGCGAATGGTCTGTGCCGCCGGGGCCGGTCGTCACGATCTTGAAGCGGGCCACGTGTTGTCTCCTCCATGAATTTCGCGGCACTCTAGCCCAATCCGGCGCGATCCCGCGCGCCCAATCACGGTGGTTCGGCATGCAAGCGGTGAAGAACGTCCTGTTGATCGTGGTCGACCAGTGGCGCGGCCTGATGCTGCCGAAGCTCGGCGCGCACTATCTGAAGCTGCCCAACATCGACCGCCTCTGCGCCGAAGGGGTGACCTTCCGCAACCACTTCACCCAGTGTGCGCCATGCGGGCCGGCGCGGGCCAGCCTGCTGACCAGCCTCTACCTGATGAACCATCGCGCGGTGCAGAACACGATTCCGCTCGACTCGCGCTTCACCAACCTCGGCCATGAGCTGAGGCGCGGCGGCTACGATCCGGCGCTGGTCGGCTACACCACCACGACTCCCGATCCGCGCACCACCGGGGCGCACGACCCGCGCTTCCTGGTGCTGGGCGACATCATGGACGGCTTCCGCCCGGTCGGCGCCTTCGAGCCCTACAAGGACGCCTATTTCGGCTGGGTGGCGAGCCACGGCTACAAGCTGCCGGAGAATCGCGAGGACATCTGGCTGCCCGAAGGCGCCGAGCCGGCCGGCGAATCGGGATCGGGCGCGACGGCGCGGCCGGCCCGCATCCCCCGCGAGCTGTCCGACACCGCCTGGTTCACCGAGCGCGGGTTGAGCTATCTGCGCGGCCGCGGTGGCAGGCCATGGTTCTTGCATCTCGGCTACCATCGCCCCCATCCGCCCTTCATCGCGCCGGCGCCCTACCACGCGATGTACCGGCCCGAGGACATGCCCAAGGCGGTGCGTGCGGCGAGCGCGGCAGCCGAGGCCGCGCAGCATCCGCTGCTCGCCTACTACGTCGACAACATCAGCCAGGCGAGCTTCTTCCAGGACGGCAAGGGACTGGGCTCGGCGATGAGCGAGGCCCAGGTGGCGCAGATGCGCGCCACCTATTGCGGCCTGATGAGCGAGATCGACGACCAGCTCGGCCGCGTGTGCGACTACCTGAAGCAGACCGGGCAGTGGGACAGCACGCTGATCGTCTTCACCTGCGATCACGGCGAGCAGCTGGGCGACCATCACCTGCTGGGCAAGATCGGCTACGGCGACGAATCGTTCCGCATCCCGATGATCGTGCGAGATCCGCGCGCCGAGGCCAACGGCACGCGCGGCACCGTCATCGAGCGCTTCACCGAGACCATCGACACCATGCCGACCATCCTCGAGTGGCTCGGCCTGCCGGTGCCGCGGCAATGCGACGGCCGCTCGCTGCTGGCGTTCTGCGAGGGCCAGCCGCCGCGCGACTGGCGCCGTGAGGTGCACTACGAGTTCGACTTCCGCGACCTCTACTACAGCAAGCCGGAATCGGCGCTCGGCATCGCGATGGACAAGTGCTCGCTCGCCGTCGTGCAGGATGAAGCCTTCAAGTATGTCCACTTCGCCGCCCTGCCGCCCCTGCTGTTCGATCTCCGCGACGATCCCGGCCAGTTCGTCAACCGCGCCGCCGACCCGGCCTATGCCCGGCCTCTCGCCGACTACGCCGCGCGCATGCTCGACTGGCGGCTGGGCTTCGCCGACCGCACCTTGACCGGCTATCGCGCCACGCCGAACGGGCTGGAGACGCGGGCGGCGTAGCTCATTCTCCGCCTGTGAGAATGCGCCGGGAGCGCGCCACTCGAGGCGGAGGTTGCGTGCTGCGCGGCGGCGTAGCTCATGCTCCTCCCCACGCTTGCGTGGGGAGGTGTCCGCGTAATCGCGGACGGAGGGGTCATGAGCCATGAGAGACGGCGGGACTTATGGCCCATGACCCCTCCGCCCCGTATGACGGGGCACCTCCCCAGCGAAGCTGGGGAGGAGAAGTGCAAGACACGCCATCGTGATCACGAGCGCCTCGCACGGTTACCGCACGTGAACATGGTCACAGCGCAGCCCTCTGGAAATCGTTGGTGCGGTTCCCAGATGGGTTGGCGGGAGAGTGGATCATGGCCCGCAGGTATCTGTTCGGAATTCTCGCGCTCGTCGCGACGCTCCTCACCATCGGTCAGGTGCTGGCGCTGGCGATGACGCCGCCCGGCGAGCCCGAGGGCGACCTGGGGGTGACGCACGGGCATGCGGTGCTCTCCGAGCAGCCGCTCGCGACCGGTCGCGTGGTCGCCGTCGATCGCACGACGGGACGGATCACCCTGGAGTACCGGCCCATCCCGCAACTCTTCCTCGACGGCGGCACGCGGATTTTCCGGGTCAGGGAACCGGCCTCGCTCGAGGGGCTGGGGCCCGGCGACAAGGTCCGGTTCGAGGTCGAGCTCGATGCGCGCGCCTATACCATCACGCGCATCCTGAACAGCAATTGAGGCGGCGGTCGATTCCAGCCGGGCCAAATGTGCTCTAGACTGCTGGCATGAACGAGGAAACCTACCGCCGGCCGTCGGCCGGCCAGCATCCACCCAACCGGTTCGATGCCTACAAGTCGACGCCCGGCCGCTCGCCCGGCAAGCCGGCCGTCGTGCTGCCGCACAGCCTGTCGGAGATCACCGGCCCGCTGCTGCAGGCCGAGCGTCTCGACGGCCTGGAGAACGACCTGACGCGCCAGCGCATGGCCGAGCCCCTGGGCGAGCGCATAATCGTGCACGGGCGCGTGCTCGACGAGGACGGCAGGGCGGTGCCCAATGCCCTGGTCGAGATCTGGCAGTGCAACGCCGCCGGTCGCTATCATCATCCCGGCGACCAGCACGACGCTCCGCTCGATCCGAATTTCTACGGCGGTGGCCGCACGCGTGCCGATGCCGAGGGCGGGTATCGCTTCGTCACCATCAAGCCCGGCGCCTATCCGTGGAAGAACCATCACAACGCGTGGCGGCCGGCGCACATCCATTTCTCGCTGTTCGGGCCGGCCTTCGCCACGCGGCAGATCACGCAGATGTATTTCCCCAACGACCCGCTGCTCGCCTTCGATCCGATCTACAAGTCGGTGCCCGAAGGCGCGCGCGAGCGCCTGCAGGCGGCGTTCGACATGGACTCGACGCAGCCCGAATGGGCGCTCGCCTACCGCTTCGACATCGTGCTGCGTGGCCGCAACGCCACGCCGATGGAGTAGCGCCATGAGCCGCGGATTGACCCCGTCGCAGACCGTGGGGCCGTTCTACTGGGGCACGCTGGTCAAGACCTGCCATGCCGAGCTTGCGCCGCCCGGCGTCGCCGGAGAGCGTATCGCGCTCGCCCTGTCGCTGCACGACGTCGAGGGCGCGATCGTGCCCGATGGCGTGCTCGAGATCTGGCAGGCCAACAGCCATGGCCGCTACAACCATCCCGACGATCGCCGCAACCTGCCGCTCGACGAGGGCTTCGAGGGATTCGGCCGCGCCGGGACCGATGCCAAGGGCGTGGCGCGCTTCGCCACGGTGAAGCCAGGCCGCGTGCCGTGGCCGGCAGGCGGCCTGCAGGCCGCGCACGTCAACGTCTCGGTGTTCGCCCGCGGCGTGCTCAACCGGCTGGCGACGCGTCTCTATTTCGACGGCGATGCGGGGCTGGCCGACGACCCGGTCCTCAACCTGGTCGAGCCGGCGCGGCGCAGCACGCTGATCGCCAGGCGCGACGGCGACGGCGTGTGGCATCTGCCGATCCATCTCGGCGGGCCCAAGGAGACGGTGTTCTTCGACGTGTGAGCGTCACGTCCACAGCGCGCGCACACCGTAATAGGCAGTATCCTTGACGCGGCGGGCGAGGCCCTGCCACAGGCGCGCGCGCGGATCGGTGCAGCAGGTCATGCTGAGCACGACCCGGTGCTCGCCCTCGTGCAAGGGCGTCACCTTGTGCCGGACTTTGGCGCCCTCGAACAGGACCAGGCTGTTGGGCTCGGTCGGGACCGCCACGATTCGTCCGCCGAAATTGGCGGTCAGGACGGCGTGGCTGAGCCCGTTCTCGCCGCTGCCCTGGTTGACGATGGTCAGCAGCGCCGTGAAATGCCGTCCGCGGTAGAAATTGTGATCGAAGTGCCAACCGATATGGTCGAGCGGCTTGTCGTAGTGAAGGATCGAGAGCGAGCTCTGGTCGTTGATCGGGGTCGGCTCGACCGGATCGCGAACCACCCGCGAGATGAACCGCATCAGGTCGGCCGAGTGATAGTACGCGACGACCCCGGGCAGCTCGGTGATCAGGGATTCGTAGGAGGCGGTGGCGCCGCGGCGCATGACCGGCACGTAGGCCCGCTCGCTCGTCCCGAGACCGACGATATCGGAATGCAATCGCGCGAATACCCCGGCCGGCAGGAAGTCGGGAACCTTGACCAACGCTCCGTCGAAGCCGGGCACGCCGTGGCGCTCGAGGCGAAGCTCCAGCGGATGGCGGCGCTTGATGTTCGCCACCTTGTCGGCGTGTAGACGATAGAGGCGCGCCCGCCGTCGCCTGGCGAGGCCGAATGCGCCTGCCGCCACGACCACTGCCACTGCGCCGAGTTCTGCCAGCACCGCGTGTCCCTGCGCTCCCGCGCCTTCGCTACCACCACTCGAAGTCGGTTGCGTGACGGGCTGCACATCTCGAATCCCTCCCCCGCAATCGAGCAGGGCATTCGCCTATGGGCGCTCTCTCATTCTCCTCCCCAGCGAAGCTGGGGAAGTGCCCCCGTAACCGGGGGGCGGAGGGGTCATGAGTCCCAGTCCCGCTGCTCATGACCCCTCCGTCGCCGTAAGACCCTTCAGCTTCGCTCAGGGCAGGCGGCGACACCTTCCCAGCGAAGCTGGGGAGGAGAGACCAAGAGCTGGCGCGCTCCCGGCAATGAGGCCCGCGGTCCGCCCGAGGACGTCCCGTCACTCGAAGTCGATTGCGTGACGGATCTGGTAACCGCCCAGAAGCTCGCTGCAGCGCTTGGCGATGGCGTCGCGCGATCCGGCTGCGGCCGACGCCGACGACGCGGCGATGCGCACTGCCGCCAGCGTGCCGTGGGTCGCGTCGTTGCGCACCATGACCGTGGCCGCGACGCCTTCCGCCCGTAGCGGCGCCAGGGCGGCCTCGAAGGCGAGCTGGGCTGCCTGCAGGCGCAGTGCCGGCTTGAAGATCTTGCCGACGCCGGTCAGCGGCATGACGGGGATCTGCACGACCTGCACCGGCACGGCGGCGCGCTCGGGAATCTCGCGGCGGCAGAACTCGCGCAGCGCCTCGGCCGTTGCGTCGGTGCCGGGCCGCAGCTGCACGAAGGCCATCGGCAGCTCGCCGGCATAGCTGTCGGGCAGGCCGACGGCGGCCGCGGTCTCGACCGCGGGATGGCGGCTCAGCGCCTCCTCGATCACGATCGGGTCGATGTTGTGGCCGCCGCGGATGATCAGGTCCTTGGAACGGCCGGTCAGCCACAGGTAGCCCTCGGCGTCGAGCCGCCCGAGATCGCCCGAGTCGAGCCAGCCGTCGGCCAGCATGGCGCCGCGGTCGTGGCGCGGATCGAGGTAGCCCGGCGTCACCTGGGGCCCGCGCATCAGAACGTGGCCGATCTCGCCCGTGGGGCAATCGACCCGGATGGTGCCGTCGGGTGCGACGTCGGCGATGCGCACCTCCGTGTAGGGCATGCGCAGGCCGACCGAGCCGGTGCGCCGCTCGCCGTGCAGCGGGTTCATGGTCGAGTAGCAGTGCACCTCGGTCATGCCGTAGCCCTCGACCACCGGCGCACCGAGCTCGCGCTCGATGCGGCGGATCAGCTCGACCGGCACGGTCGAGCCGCCGGTGACGAAAGCCTTCAGCGAGGTGAGGTCGTGGCCGTCGCGCGGCACGTTCATGATCGCCGCCAGCGTGGTCGGCACGGCGCCGGCAATCGTGACGCGGTTGCGCTCGACGATGCCCCACCAGTCGCGCACGACGTTCGGGTTGCGCGCGCCGAGCGGGGTGGGGATCACCACCGTCCAGCCGTTGGCGATCGGCGCCAGCCCGCCGAACAGCGAGCCGCCGACGTGGAACTGCGGCAGCGGGTTCAGCAGCACCGTGCCCGGCCCGAGATCGACCATCAGGGTGTTGGTCCAGGCCATCAGGGCGAGCGCGCCGTGCGTGTGCCGGGCGAGCTTGGGCAGGCCGGTCGTGCCGCCGGTGTGGAACAGCGCGGCGACCGTGTCGCGCGCCAGGGGCTTGGGCGCGATCAACCGGTCGTCGGGTTGCCGGGCGCAGGCAGCCGCGAAATCGACGGCGTCGGTCACCGTCCTGTCGCTGCCGATCCGGAACACCTTCAGGTCGGGGATCGCCCGGCGGATCGCCTCCACCTTCGGCCAGATGTCGGGGAAGATCGAGGCGTCGGCGGCGATCAGCGCCCGCGCGCCGGCTTCCTTCATGATGCCGGCGATCTGCGTTGCATCGAGGAAGTAGTTCACCGGATTGGCGACCGCGCCGATCTCGGCTCCCCACAGGGCGATGAAGGTTTCCGGCAGGCCAGGCAACAGCAGGGTCACCGTGTCGTTCGGCCCGATGCCGTGAGCGTGCAGCAGGTTCGCCGCCTGGGTCACGCGGCGCAGCATCTCGCCGTAGCCGACGTCGCGCACCGGGTCGTCCGGGCCGCTGCCCGACAGGAAGCGGAAGGCGGTGCGAGTGCCATGGCTGGCGGCGGCGTCGCGCAGGATCTCGGCGACGTTCTGGTGCCTGATGCGTTCGGTCACCGGCATCCGTTCGAGCGCGACGATGTCGGCCTCAGTGCGAATCTTCATTCCTGGCGTTTCCCGGTTGATGCGAGGTCAGACGTACTCGACCTTCGTGATCTCGATCTCTTCCTCGCCGGCCGGCGTGCGCATGCGCACGACGTCGCCTTCGTGGGCCTTGAGCACGGCGCGCGCGATGGGCGATATCCAGCTGACATGGCCGCGACCCGGATCGACCTCGTCGACGCCGACGATCTTGATGGTGCGCTCCGTTCCCGCCGCGTTGGCCCAGGTCACGGTGGCACCGAAGAACACCTGGTCGGTCTTCGGTCGGCTGGCCGGATCGACGACCTCCGAGCGCTCCAGGCGCTTGGACAGGAAGCGGATGCGACGGTCGATCTCGCGCAGGCGCTTCTTGCCGTAGAGATAGTCGCCGTTCTCCGAACGGTCGCCGTTGGCCGCTGCCCACGACACGACCTGCACGACCTCGGGCCGCTCCTTGCGCATCAGCGTCATCAGCTCCTCGCGCAGGCGCGCGAAGCCCGCGGGAGTCATGTAGTTCTTGGCGCCAGTGGGGAGACCCGCGATCTCGTCCGGAAGATCGTCGTCGTCCGCGTCGTCGGTTTCCTTGGTGAAGGCTTTGCTCATGACGCCGCCAGTCTACCGAAATGGGAGAAGACGTTCATGTGTCCTCTCCGCCCGCGTAGGCGGGGGGAGAGGAAGGGGCCCCACGCGAAGCGTGGGGGAGGAGAGGTGGGTGGTTCCGACACCATCGATGCCGGATGGAGATTGATCGCCTCGGGGCAGCGACCCTATGACCCACCTCTCCTGGCCTCTCCCCCCGCTTCGCGGGCGGAGAGGAACATGAGTTGTTTCCACTCCGTGGCAGATTCGCTGGGCCCAGCGAAGCTTGGGAGGCGAACCGGTTCACCGCCACGCCGCGAAGGCGACGCCGATGCCGCTGCCGGCCGGGGTGCGGTAGAGCGGCTGGTACTCGTGCCACTGGTTCCCGAGGCCGTCGATGGCGCCGGCGAGCGCGATCCAGTTGCGGATCTCCGACGAGCCGCCGATCAGGGCCGGGGGCGGCAGGGTGCGCAGGGTCTGCCCATTGCCTGCCAGCAGGGCGTCGAGGACCTGGCGGTCGAGCTGCTCGTCGACCACGAAATGGCTGAGCCCGCCCGAGGCGATGATGGCGACGCGTTCGGCCGACGGGCTGCTCTCGATCGCCGCCTTGAGATGGCGGCCGAGGTCGTGGCAGCGCGCCGGCGTCGGGACGTTGGGCGGATAGTAGGTGTTGAGCAGGACCGGCACGATCGGGATCGACTTGCCGCCGAACAGGCGTTTCACGACGAAGCCATAGGCGTGCCCGAAGCCGGCTTGCTGAGGCTCGTCGACCCGGGCGGCCGCCCCGACATCGACGTCGGCCGCGATCAGGCGCTCGATCAGCCCGAGGGCGAAGGCCGGCGCGCCCGGGAAGGCATGCGCCTGGTCCATGGCATAGCCCCTGGCCACGGTGGGCAGCCAGGACGGCGAGCTGGCGTCGATGCGGCGCGGCCGCGTCACGATCTTCTCGCCATAGAAGATCGACACTGCCGGCATGTTCGACAGGCTGAACAGCTCGTCCTGGTCGTCGCCGATGACGACCACGACATCGGGCGCCGCGTCGGCGAGGTCGGCGGCCAGCCGGTCGAGCGCTGCCTGGCAGATCGCCGCCTTGGCGACGAAGTGCTCGGGCGTGCTCACCGCCGCATGGCGATCGCCGACCTCGGCCAGGAGCTGGTCGTAGGTCAGCCATCGTCCATCCGACGTGTTGAGCCGCCGGCTGCGCAGGTCGTCGGCGGCGCGCTCCGCCCAGCGCGACCCTTCGAGGGTCAGCAGCGGGCTGTGCGACGTCCCCAGTCCCAGGACGATGCGGGCCATGGCGTTCTTCCCATCTTTCGATTCAGGTCGCCCATCCTGCGACATTCCGGCCCGCCCGGCTATCGACGGGCCAACGAGTGTCGGCACCGAAGGCGCTGGGCTTGGACCAGAACGATCGATACGCAAAGGCTGTCATCGCGAGTAGACGCTTGCTTCACGAGCGTCTACTCGCGATGACAGGAGCATCGGCACCATGCGTTCCGTCGTCTTGTTGCCGGCCCAAGCTCGAACTGCAGGACTAGCGACCCGCTTTGCCGACTCATCTCCCCAGCCGCCCGCGCCTGCAGCGCGCGTCCGGCGAAAGCCGCGTCACCTTCGATCTGCGCGACGGCAGGACGCGCCTCGGCGATCTCTATCAGCGCGATCCCTGCCGGGTGCTGTTCCCCGCGCCCGAGCCGGGCGATCCGCCGCAGGCCGTGCTGCTCACCACCTCGGGCGGCGTGACCGACGGCGATGCGCTCGCCATGGCGATCGAGATCGGCCCCGGTGCGGCCGCCGTGGCGACGACCCAGGCGGCCGAGAAGGTCTATCGGGCCGCCCCCGGCGGGGGCCATTGCAGCATCGATGTGTCGGTGCGACTCGCCGAGGGGGCGACGCTCGACTGGCTGCCGCAGGAGACGATCGTGTTCCAGGGGGCGCGGCTCAAGCGGCGGACCGTTGCGAACGTCGAGCCCGGCGCGGCACTGCTCGCCTGCGAGATGGTCGTGCTCGGGCGCGCCGCCTCGGGCGAGCGCTTCGTCTCGGGCCTGCTGCTCGATGCCTGGTCGGTGCGCCGTGCCGGACGTCTCGTCTGGACCGACGCCTTGCGCGTCGAAGGCGAGACTCCCGAGGGCGCAGGGTTCGGCCCGGCCAATGCGCTGGCGACGGTGATCGGCATCTGGGACGAGCCGCAGCCGCGCTTCGAGACGGCCCGCTCCCTGCTCGAGACTGTCAGCGAGGCGCGGGCCGCGGTCACCCTGGTGAACGGCGTCATGGTCGCCCGCGTGCTCGGCGAGGCGACGGCGGTGCGGCGTGCCGTCATCCGGTTTCTCACCGATTTCCGCGGCTGCCGGCTGCCGCGAGTCTGGCATGTTTGATGCAGCCTCTTATAGTCGGGCCACTTCGCCTGGGGGAAACGCTCGATGAATCTGACGCCGCGCGAGAAGGACAAGCTCTTGATTGCCATGGCGGCCCAGGTGGCGCGCCGCCGCCTCGAACGCGGCGTGAAGCTCAATCATCCGGAAGCGGTGGCGCTGATCACCGACTATGTCGTCGAGGGAGCGCGCGACGGGCGCAGCGTTGCCGAGCTGATGCAGGACGGCGCCAAGGTCATCCGGCGCGAGCAGGTGATGGACGGCATCGCCGACATGATCGACGAGATCCAGGTCGAGGCGACCTTTCCCGACGGCACCAAGCTCGTCACCGTCCACGCGCCGATCCGCTGAGGAGGCCTCCAACATGCACGACGATGCTGAAAAGATCGGGGCGGTGCCCGCCCCGATTTTCGTAGGAGAGCCCTGATGAAACCGGGAGAGATTCTCGCCGCGCCGGGCGAGCTCGAGCTCAACAAGGGCAGCAACCCGATCACCCTCGAGGTCGCCAACACCGGCGACCGGCCGATCCAGGTCGGCAGCCACTATCATTTCTTCGAGACCAACGAGGCGCTGAAGTTCGACCGCGCGCGCGCCAGGGGCATGCGGCTCGACATCGCCGCCGGCACCGCGGTGCGGTTCGAGCCCGGCCAGTCGCGCACCGTCCGTCTCACGCCCTATCTCGGCGGCCGCGAGAGCCATGGCTTCCAGGCCAAGGTCTCGGGCAAGCTCGGGCGCATCGCCAGGGCCGCGCCGTCGAACGAGGGGCCGACCCGCATCTCGCGCTCGGCCTACGTGCACATGTTCGGCCCGACGGTCGGCGACAAGGTGCGGCTCGCCGACACCGACCTGTTCGTCGAGGTCGAGAAGGACCACACGACCTACGGCGAGGAGGTCAAGTTCGGCGGCGGCAAGGTGATCCGCGACGGCATGGGCCAGAGCCAGCGCACGCGCGCCCAGGGCGCCGTCGACACCGTCATCACCAACGCCCTGATCATCGACCACTGGGGCATCGTGAAGGCCGACATCGGCCTCAGGGACGGCCGCATCGTCGGCATCGGCAAGGCCGGCAATCCCGACATCCAGCCCAACGTCGACATCGTCATCGGCCCGGGCACCGAGATCATCGCCGGCGAGGGCAAGATCGTCACCGCGGGCGGCATCGACTGCCACATCCACTTCATCTGCCCGCAGCAGGTCGACGACGCGCTCTACAGCGGCGTCACCACCATGATGGGCGGCGGCACCGGGCCGGCGCACGGCACCTTCGCCACCACGGTCACGCCGGGCCCGTGGCATCTCGGCCGCATGCTGCAGGCCGCCGAGGGCCTGCCGATGAACCTCGGCTTCTTCGGCAAGGGCAACACCAGCAAGCCGGCCGGTCTCAAGGAGCAGGTCGAGGGCGGCGCCTGCGGGCTGAAGCTGCACGAGGACTGGGGCACCACGCCGTCGGCGATCGACAATTGCCTGAGCGTCGCCGACCGCATGGACGTCCAGGTGGCGATCCACACCGACACGCTGAACGAGTCGGGGTTCGTCGAGACCACGCGCGCCGCCTTCAAGGGCCGCGCCATCGCCACCTTCCACACCGAGGGCGCGGGCGGCGGCCATGCGCCCGACATCATCCGGCTGTGCGGCGAGAAGAACGTGCTGCCGTCGTCGACCAACCCGACGATGCCTTACACCGTCAACACCGTCGACGAGCATCTCGACATGCTGATGGTGTGCCATCACCTCGATTCCTCGATCCCCGAGGACGTCGCGTTCGCCGAAAGCCGCATCCGCAAGGAGACCATCGCGGCGGAAGACATCCTGCACGACATGGGTGCCTTCTCGATGATGTCGTCCGATAGCCAGGCGATGGGCCGCGTCGGCGAGGTCGTCATCCGCACCTGGCAGACCGCCGACAAGATGAAGAAGCAGCGCGGCCGGCTGAAAGAGGAGCAGGGCGACAACGACAATGTCCGGGTCAAGCGCTACGTCGCCAAGTACACGATCAACCCGGCAATCACCCACGGCATCGCGCGCCATGTCGGCTCGGTCGAGGTCGGCAAGCGCGCCGACCTGGTGATCTGGGCGCCCGCCTTCTTCGGCGCCAAGCCGGATGCCGTGCTGATCGGCGGCACCATCGTGGCCGCCCCAATGGGCGATCCCAACGCCTCGATCCCGACGCCGCAGCCGGTGCACTACCGGCCGATGTTCGGCGCCCTCGGCAGGAGCCTGGTCGCCAGCCCGGCGCTGTTCGTGTCGCAGGCCGCGATCGCCAAGGGAGTTGCCAGGAAATGGGGCCTGACGAGACCGCTCCTGGCCGTGAAGGGCACGCGAAAGATCGGCAAGAAGAACATGATTCACAACGATCTGTGCCCCGAGATCGAGGTCGACCCCGAGACCTACGAGGTGCGTGCCAACGGCGAGCTCCTGACCTGCGAGCCGGCCACGGTGCTGCCGATGGCGCAGCGCTATTTCCTGTTTTGAGAATGCCGGTGCGGAATTCACTTCTTCTCCTCCCTCTCGGAGCTGCCATGGAGCGGAGACACCCCAGTTCATGCTCCCCTCCCCCGCCAGAGCAGGGCATTCGCATTTGGCAAAAAAGTCCGTCATCCCGACCGGAGCCGAGCGCAGCGAGGCGGAGTGGAGGGACCTTTCTTCTTTCGGCACCAGCAAGAAGGATCCCTCGACTGCGCCGCCCTTCGGGCGGCTCCGCTCGGGATGACGGACTTTTTTGCCAAATGCGAATGCCCTGGCTGGCAGGGGGAGAGGAACTTGAAGCGCGTGAAGGGCGGCCATGAAGCGCGCCGTCGAGGTGGTGCGGGCCGGCGGCTGGCCGGCCGGGCAGCGGGCCGATACCGTCACCCTGCTGTTCGACGACCGCTATCGCCGGCGGCTGCGCATGCTGGGCGATGGCGGGCTCGATTTCCTGCTCGACCTGGTCGAGCCGATCGTGCTGCACAGCGGCGACGGACTCAGGCTGGAGGAGGGCGGCATCGTCGAGGTCAGGGCAGCCGACGAGGATCTCGTCGAGGTGCGCGGCCGCGACGCGGCCGCGTTCGCCCGCATCGCCTGGCATCTCGGCAATCGCCATCTGCCGGCACAAATTGACAGCGACAGGATATTGATCCGCGACGATCATGTGATCGTCGACATGCTGAAGGGACTGGGCGCCGACGTGCGCAAGGTGCGCAGCCCCTTCGACCCCGAAGGCGGCGCCTACGGCCAGCACAACCACGACCTCGGCCACCGGCACGGGCCGCTCCACGAGGAGCGCCATGGCTAGCGCTACGAACATGGCTAACGCACCGAACACACCTCACCCTGAGGAGCACCGCATAGCGGTGCGTCTCGAAGGGTGGGCAAAGGAGGAGGTCTGCAGCCCACCCTTCGAGACGCCGCGCTGCGCGCAGCTCCTCAGGGGTAAGGTCTGGTGTCGTGCCGAGGACAACGGATCTCCGTCATGACCACTGATCCTCTCTATCGCCTGCTCGCCTGGCTGTCGCCGGCCTACCCGATCGGCGCCTTCAGCTACAGCCACGGCATCGAGACGGCGGTCGAGGAGGGGTTCGTCAAGGACCGGCCGACCCTGGTTACATGGCTGCAAAGCGTCCTGCTGCACGGCACCGGCGCGGTCGATGGCGCCCTGTTCGCCGCGGCCTGGCGGGCCGCGACGGACCAGGACTGGCAGGCCTTCGACGCCATCGCCGAGCGTGCGGCGGCGTGGCGCGGCAGCTCCGAGATGGCGCTCGAGTCGCGCCAGCAGGGCAGCTCATTCCTGTCGATGACCCGGGTCGCCTGGCCTCACCCGGCGCTCGACGCGACGCATCAGCGCCTGAGTGGCGAGATCAGCCTGCCGGTGGCGGTGGCCCTGGCCGCCGCGGCGCACGGCATCGCCCTCGAGCGCGCCCTCGAGGGCTACCTGCATGCCTTCGTCGCCAACCTGATCTCGGCCGCGCTCCGCTCCGTGCCGCTCGGCCAGAGCGACGGCCAGATCGCGCTGGCCACCCTGGAGGGCGCCGTGCGCCGGGCGGCCGCGGCGGCGCAGGCCGTGACGTCGCTCGACGAGGTCGGTGCCTGCACGCCGCTGCTCGACTGGTGCTCGATGCGCCACGAGACCCAGTACACCCGCCTGTTCCGCTCATGAGCTTCGTTCTGGCGATCCTGCTGTTCCTCGGTATCGGCGCGGCGGCCGCGCTGCATGCCCTGTGGGGCCTCGGCAGCACCTGGCCGGAGGCGAGCGAGGAAGCCCTGGCGCACAGCGTCGTCGGCGACGGCCGCCGGCGCATGCCGCCGGCCTGGCAGTGCTTCACCGTGGCGAGCCTGCTCGCGATCTTGGCCCTGTGGCCCTTCGTCATGCTGGGGCGCGGCGAGGATCCCGTCGTCCTTGCCGGAAGCTTCGCCATCGCAGGGCTGTTCGTCGTCCGCGGCTTTGCCGGTTACAGCCCGCGCTGGCGCGGCTGGTTTCCCGGCGAGCCGTTCGCGACGCGTGACCGCCGCTACTATTCGCCGTTCTGCCTCCTGATGGGAGTGGGCTATCTTGCGCTGCTGGCGGGGGAGATGGAGCGGCAATGAGCATGCGTGGCCCGTTGAGGGTGGGCGTCGGCGGCCCGGTCGGGTCGGGCAAAACCGCGCTGGTCGAGCGCCTGTGCAAGTCGATGCGCGAGGCCTACGACATCGCCGTCGTCACCAACGACATCTACACCAAGGAGGACGCCGAGTTCCTGACCCGCGCCGGGGCGCTGCAGCCCGACCGCATCGTCGGCGTCGAGACCGGCGGCTGCCCGCACACCGCGATCCGCGAGGACGCCTCGATCAACCTCGCCGCGGTGTCCGACATCGTGCGCAAGTGGCCCGACGTCGAGATCGTGTTCGTCGAATCGGGCGGCGACAATCTCGCGGCCACCTTCTCGCCCGAGTTGGCCGACCTCACGATCTACGTCATCGACGTCGCGGCCGGCGAGAAGATCCCGCGCAAGGGCGGGCCGGGGATCACCCGCTCCGACCTTCTGGTCATCAACAAGATCGATCTCGCGCCGCTCGTCGGCGCCAACCTGGATGTCATGGATCGCGACGCTCGCCGGATGCGTGGCACCCGGCCTTTCCTGTTCTCCAATCTCAAGGAAAACAAGGGAGTAGAGGAGGTCGTTGCCTTCATTGTCCGGCAGGGCGGCCTGCCGGAGCGGCGCACCATCGCACTCGTAATTCAGTAAGGGGAAGACGATGATTCGAACGATTGGCCTCACCGGTCTGCTGGTGGCCCTCGCCGGCCCGGCCCTGGCGCATTCCGGGCACGGTGACTCGGGCCTCCTCCATCCTTTCACCGGTGTCGACCATGTTCTGGCCGCCGTCGCCGTCGGCGTCTGGGCATCCCTGCTCTCGGGCCGCAAGGCCGCGCTCGCCGTTCTAGTGCCGAGCGCTTTCCTGATCATGATGGCGGCGGGTGCAACTGCCGGATTTGCAGGCATAAAACTGCCTCTTGTCGAGGCTGCCATCCTGGCTTCGGTTCTCGTCGTCGGCGGCCTTATCGTCGTCGGCGTGCGCCTGCCGGCCGTCCTGGCAATGGCGGTCGTCGGCGTCTTCGCGGTCTTTCACGGCTACGCCCACGCCGTGGAAGCGCCTTCCTCGGCGCCCGTGCCCTACGTCTTTGGGCTCGTGGTCTCGACCGCCCTGCTGGAGAGCGCCGGCCTGCTCCTTGGATGGCTGGCGAAGCGGGGCATCGGCGAGGCCGGGCTGCGGGCGCTGGGCGGCATGATCCTGGCCGCCGCCGGCCTGTCCCTGATCGCCAACTGAAACTTATCCCCGGCCCTGGCCGGGGTTTGGCACGACTTTCGCTCTTGCAGACTTTCGACGGGGAGATTCCGTCGGATATCAAGGAGAGCGGGATGAAATTGGGTTCAATCGTGCGGACGGGCCTCGTCGCCGCCGGCCTGCTGGCTGGCGCTGCGAGCAGCGCGTTTGCGCAGGCTGGGGATACGATCAAGGTCGGCATCCTCCATTCATTGTCGGGCACGATGGCGATCAGCGAGACGACCCTGAAGGACGTCGTGCTGATGATGATCGAGGAGCAGAACAAGAAGGGCGGCCTCCTGGGCAAGAAGCTCGAGGCCGTGGTGGTCGATCCGGCGTCGAACTGGCCGCTGTTCGCCGAGAAGGCGCGCGAGCTGCTGCAGAAGGACAAGGTCGCCGTGGTGTTCGGCTGCTGGACCTCGGTCAGCCGCAAGTCGGTGCTGCCGGTGTTCGAGGAGCTGAACGGCATCCTCTTCTACCCGGACGTGTTCTACACCGGCGCCGCCCCGAACCAGCAGGCGATCCCGGCGGTCGACTACCTGATGAGCAAGGATGGCGGCGACGTGAAGCGCTGGGTCCTGGCCGGCACCGACTACGTCTATCCGCGCACGACCAACAAGATCCTCGAAGCGTACCTCCTGCAGAAGGGCGTTCCGAAGGAAGACATCATGATCAACTACACGCCGTTCGGTCATTCCGACTGGCAGTCGATCGTGGCCGACATCAAGAAGTTTGGCTCGGCCGGCAAGAAGACCGCCGTCGTCTCGACGATCAACGGCGACGCCAACGTCCCGTTCTACAAGGAGCTCGGCAACCAGGGCATCAAGGCCAAGGACATTCCGGTCGTGGCCTTCTCGGTCGGTGAGGAAGAGCTTGCCGGCATCGACACTAAGCCGCTGGTCGGCCATCTCGCGGCCTGGAACTACTTCCAGTCGGTGAAGGATCCCGCCAACGCGGAGTTCATCAAGACCTGGCAGGCCTTCACCAAGAACCCGAAGCGCGTGACCAACGATCCGATGGAAGCTTCGGTGATCGGCTTCAGGATGTGGGTCGAAGCGGTCAAGAAGGTCGGTACGACCGACCCCGACAAGGTGATCGACGCGCTCATCGGCATCAAGGTCCCGAACCTGACGGGTGGGATCTCGGAGATGCTGCCGAACCATCACATCACCAAGCCGGTGCTGATCGGCGAGATCGAGGGCAATGGCCAGTTCGACGTGGTGTGGAAGACCCCCGGCCTCGTCCCGGGTGCCGCGTGGTCGCCGATCCTCGACGACTCCAAGAACCTGAAGGCCGATTGGACGAAGCCCGTGAACTGCGGAAACTTCGACACCGTTGCCAACAAGTGCATCGGCAAGGCGGCCAAGTAGCCGACGCGCAGGACTTATCGGACGGGGCGACTTCAGGGTCGCCCCGTTTCCATCTCCCGGGCCAAGTCACAGCACATGCAATTCATTCGACCGTTCTCGGTCCTGCTCTCGGTGCTGGCGTCGCTGGCACTGGCCGGAGCGGCCCACGCTGCCGACCTCGCCACCCTTGTCGGCAATCTCGCCTCCGGCGGCTTGAGCGAGCGCGAGGCGGCGATCACCGCGCTGGCTGCGTCGGGCGACGAGCGCGCCGCGCCGATCCTCGAAGCCCTGGGGGCCGGGCAGCTCTATACCCGCACGTCCGACAAGCTCGTGGTCATCGGCAAGACCGATGGCAACAGGCTGGCGCTGACCGAAGCGGTGTCCGGCAAGCCGGCCGGCAATGCCGTCGAAGCCGATCTCGAAAGGGTGCGGGTCAACAATCGTCTGCGCGGCACGATCGAAGCTGCGGTCGGTTCGCTCACGCTGATGAGCCCCAATGCCAGGACCCGGCTCAGCGCCGCCGACGCGCTCTTCAAGCGCCGCGATGCGACGGCCCTTGCAGCCCTCGACCAGGCGCTTGCCGCCGAAAAGGACCCGCGCATCAAGCGCGCCATGAGCGAGGCGCGTGCCGCCATCGTCCTCGCGACCGCCGATTCTCCCCCGGCACAGAAGCTCGCCGCGATCGCCCTGGTTCGTGAGCGCGGTGACCGCGATTCGCTCGGCATCCTCAAGACCGTCGCCGCCGCCTCTGATGGCGAGGTCAAGACGGCTGCCACGGCCGGCGCCGACTCGATCGAGCAGACGCTGGCCGCCTGGCAGATGGCGCAGAACGTCTGGTACGGCATTTCGCTGGGCTCCGTGCTGCTGCTGGCCGCCATCGGGCTCGCCATCACCTTCGGCACCATGGGCGTCATCAACATGGCGCATGGCGAGATGGTCATGCTGGGCGCCTACACGACCTTCGTCGTCCAGGAAGTCATCCGCACGTCGGCGCCGCACCTGTTCG
>LNFM01001407.1_pt1 | contig 54644 bp, 50 predicted proteins | sample 596031 | NCBI WGS metagenome assembly LNFM01 (sample SAMN04254537, study PRJNA301005) | activated carbon metagenome | isolation source: dual media filters at the Ann Arbor, Michigan drinking water treatment plant | place: USA: Ann Arbor
CATCCCTCTCCCGGAGGGAGAGGGATGCCACCATTCACCTCGACGAGGTTGGCGCAGCCAACCTCTCCCGGAGGGCGAGGGGTGCAAAGCCCCTCTCCCCTCGGGAGAGGGGTTGGGGTGAGGGAAGGACTTCATCCACCATCACCGAACCGCCGTTCCACCACGGCCTTCAGCACCAGCGTCACCAACGCCAGCAGCGCCAGCAACGAAGCCGTCGCGAAGGCCGCGGCAAACTGGTACTCGTTGTAGAGAATCTCCACGTGCAGCGGCAGCGTGTTGGTCAGGCCGCGAATATGGCCGGACACCACCGAAACGGCACCGAATTCACCCATCGCCCGGGCGTTGCTGAGGATCACGCCATAGAGCAGACCCCACTTCACGTTCGGCAGGGTCACCCGCCATAGCGTCTGCCAGCCGCTAGCACCCAGAACGACGGCGGCCTCCTCCTCTTCCGTCCCTTGCGCCTGCATGAGCGGAATCAGTTCACGGGCGACGAACGGGAAGGTCACGAAGATGGTCGCGAGCACGATGCCGGGCACTGCGAAGATGACCTTGAGGTCGTGATCGCGGAGCCATTCGCCGAACCAGCCCTGCAGGCCGAACACCAGCACGAAGATGAGCCCCGCGATCACCGGTGAAACGGAGAACGGCAAGTCGATCAGCGTGATCAGCAGGTTCTTGCCGCGGAACTCGAACTTGGCGATGGCCCAGGCGGCCGCCACGCCGAACACCAGGTTGAGCGGCACGGAGATGGCGGCAGCGAGCAGCGTCAGGCGGACCGCTGCCAGCGCATCGGGCTCGATCACGGCCTGCCAGTAGACGACCACGCCCTTGCGCAGAGCTTCGTAGAACACCGCCGCCAGCGGGACGAACAGGAAGATCCCGAGAAAGGCGAGCGCCAGTCCGATCAGCACCAGGCGCACCCACCGCGGTTCGGCTGTGGCCTTCTCGACCGTGCGAACGGGCAAGGTGAAACGGGGATCGAGGACGGCTTCGGTCATGGTGGTCGGTGGGCGGCGCTCTTACGGCGCGGCGCGGCGGCGGCGCGCCCACCACTGCAGCAGGTTGATGATGAGCAGAAGCGTGAAGGAGATGAGCAACATCACGACCGCCAGCGCCGTGGCGCCGGCGTAGTCGTACTGCTCCAGCTTGGTGATGATCAGGAGCGGCGTGATTTCCGACACCATGGGCAGGTTTCCGGCGATGAAGATGACCGACCCGTACTCACCGATGGCCCGCGCGAACGCGAGCGCGAAGCCGGTAAGCAATGCCGGCAGCAGCGTCGGAAAGACGATCTTCGTGAAGGTCTGCAGTCGCGACGCACCCAGCGTCGCGGCCGCCTCCTCGAGCTCAGGCTCGAGATCCTCGAGGACCGGCTGCACCGTGCGCACCACGAACGGCAGGCCGATGAACGTCAGCGCCACCAGTACGCCGAGCGGCGTGAACGCGATCTTGATGCCGTAAGGCACGAACAGACTGCCGATCCAGCCGTTGGTCGAATACACGGCCGCCAGCGCGATTCCTGCGACCGCCGTGGGCAATGCGAAGGGCAGATCGACGAAGGCGTCGATGATCCGCTTGCCGGGAAACCGGTAGCGCACCAGGACCCAAGCCACGAGCAGCCCGAACACTGCGTTGATCCCTGCCGCCAGGAACGACGCGCCGAAAGTGAGGCGATACGACGCCAACACCCGCGGTGCGGTCACCGCGGTCCAGAACGCATCCCATGTGAGCGAGAAAGTCTTGAGGAACGTCGCCGACAGCGGAATCAGGACGATCAGGCAGAGGTACAGCAACGTGAACCCGAGCGCGATCCCGAATCCGGGAAGGACGGTGTGGCGGCGCAGGGCGAGGCTCATGGCGTGGGTGCGGTCAACGGGTAAAGATCTGGTCGAACACGGCCCCGTCGACGAAGTGCGTCTTCTGGGCCTTCTGCCAGCCGCCGAAGGTGTCGTCGACCGTGACCAGGTTCAACTTGGGGAACTGCTTGCCGAACCTGGCAGCGACGGTGGCGTCGATGGGCCGGTAGAAGTGCTTGCCGATGATCTCCTGCGCTTCAGGCGTGTAGAGATACTCGAGATACGCCTGCGCCACCTTGCGGGTGCCGCGCTTGTCGGCCACGCGATCCACCACCGTCACCGGCGGTTCCGCGAGAATGCTGAGGGAGGGCAGCACGATCTCGAACTTGTCCGGACCGAGCTCCTTGGTGGCGAGGAACGCCTCGTTTTCCCACGAGATGAACACGTCGCCGATGCCGCGTTCGGTGAAGGTGGTGAGCGAGCCGCGGGCGCCGGTATCGAGCACCGGGACGTTCTTGTACAGCTTGCCCACGAACGCCTTCACTTTCTCTTCGTCGCCGCTGAACTTCTTCGCAGCGAAGGCCCACGCAGCCAGGTAGTTCCAGCGCGCGCCGCCCGAGGTCTTCGGGTTGGGCGTCACCACCGATACGCCCGGCTTCACCAGGTCGTCCCAATCGCGGATACCCTTGGGATTGCCCTTGCGCACCAGGAACACGATGGTGGAGGTGTACGGTGAGCTGTTGTTGGGCAAACGCTTCTGCCAATTGGGCGGCAGCAGCTTGCCCCGCGTGGCGATCTCGTCGATGTCGTAGGCGAGTGCCAGCGTCACCACGTCGGCATCGAGACCATCGATGACCGACCGCGCCTGACGACCGGAACCGCCGTGGGACTGCTTGATGGTGACCTTGTCCTTCGACTTGGCCTCCCATTGCCTGGCAAAGCCCGCATTGAGTTCCTGGTACAGCTCGCGGGTCGGGTCATAGGAAACGTTGAGCAGCGTCACTTCGGCGGCCGTGGCGACCGCGGTGCCGGCGAGCAGTACGACGGCGAATATCAGTGTGTGAGCGAGGCGAAACATCGAAGGGCTCCAAGAATCGTTGGGACGCGTTCGTCAGAACGCGACCTGATAGCGGGTGAAGAACACGCGTTCGTCCGGGCGGTCGGCGCCGTTCGCGGCACCGCGCTCGAAGCTCGTCTGGTCGTAGGAGAACTGCACCTTGACGTAGCGGTTCCAGTACCAATTGAGGCCCAGACCGTAGCCCTGGGCCTTGCGCGATGACGTGGTCAGGCTGGCGAGCGCCGTGGCGGCCGAGCCCGTGAAGGCGGCATCGTCGACCGTCTGGCCGCCGACGCGGCCCACGACCTCGAATGCACCCCAGGACCCGTTGGCGGTGTCGAGATTGGTGCGCGGGGTCACGCCTCGGAAGGATGCATCCTCACCCGTGACCACCCAGGAGAGTGCGAGTTGCCAGGCCGCCGTCTCGACGTCCTGCAAATTGCCGGCGCGGCGGACCTGCTGGCTGTTCACGTTGTATTCGCCGAGCACGCCCAACTGCTGCCAGTACCAGTAGAACTGCGGCGCGAGACGGGTACGTTCGCCGTCCGCATGGGCGCCGGCGTTGTACGAGAAGAAAGTCTGCTGGCCCGGCGTGAGGTAGGTCGGCAGTACCGACGTGGTGGCGGACCCGTTCTGGTTGCCCCATGTCGCGGCGACGCCGATCCCGAGGCCGCTCAGCGCATAGAAGTCGGTGTTGCGGAACGGATGAGCGAACAGGCGCACCGCCACGTCCTTGCCGTTGTTGGAGTCGCGGTCGCCCGATCCGCCTGCGCCCTGGCCACCATCGACGACGCCGTTGAAGGCACCGACTTCGTAACCGAGGCGGGTATCGAAGAACTCGCCGGCGACCTGCACGCCGATGTCGCGCGTGGGCACCAGGTTGGTCGGGAAACTGCGCTCGACGAAACCGAGCGCGGTGGCCGATTGCAGCCGTTCCAGGCCCACCGGCGGCTTGAACTTGCCGACTCGCAGCTTGAACGCGGGGTGGAAGTTGGCGTCACCGTAGGCATCGAAGATCTGGGTCGTGCCCTGGCCGAAGTCCGGCGTGAAGCGGTAGCCATACTTGCCGAACAGCGTGCCCTCGAGGGTCGGGCGAATGCGCCGCAGCGTGAAGGTGTCGGGCGCTGTGCCGGGCACCTCGCTGTCGTAGGCTCGCGCGTCCACCTGGATCAGACCGCGCAGGCGCAGGACGAACTGGTTGTCCGCAGTACGCAGCCCGAAGCCGTCCCGGCCCGCGATGGCCTGCGGGCCATCCTTGGCGCGCTGCGCAGCGGCCTCCTGGTCGATCTCGACCTTGCGTGCGGTGATGCGCGCCTGTTGCTCGAGTTCATCGACGCGCTGCTGCAGCGAGGGATCGGGGGCGGCCGCTGCCGGCGCAGGCACTGCAACCGGCTCCGCCGGCTCCGCACCCGCCGCGCGTCGCTCGGCCCGTTCCAGTTTCTCTTCGAGCACCTTCACCTTGCGATCCAGTTCCTCGAAGCGGCGGCGCCAGGCGTCATCGCCAGCCTCCGTCTGCGCCATTGCGGTGTGAGCCACCGACAGGACGCCCGCGGCGAGAGCCGGCAGGGTCCATCGTCCAAACCTGGTCATGGGTTCCATCTCCGTGGGAGACGAAGAGACCCTCCGGCGGTTCGGTCGGCTCGCTTCTGCGATTCAGGATGATTGCGCCTCCAGCGTTCTGGTCGGACATGGTGTTAAGGAGTCGGGCCGCTCCGGGCCCGGCGCTCACCCGCGTTGGGGGGGCGAGGATGGGGCCAGGCGCACTTTTTCCCGGCGTTCGATCTGCGTGACGGCGCCTTCGTGGACGACGATCTCGACCGAACCGAAGCGCAGGCCGCGCAGCTGGCGGGTGATTTCCTGGATGACTGCGGGCGGCAGGGCGCCCGAATCGATCGGTGTGGAAACCAGGGATGGCGAAGGCGATGACATGGGTGGGCTCGTAGGGCAGCACCGGCTGCCGGTGGCGCCGCATGCATGCGAGGGCCGAACACTACCCACCGCCCTTAATCACCGGAACGAATGGTTTCCTATTTCCTTATTCCAGTGCGCAGTTCTTCAAGCCACACCGGACAGCCGGGGCCGTTACAGCGTCACCCTGCGGCCGGCGACCCTCACCGATAGACCAGCAGTGCCTCGCGCTCCTCGCACCAGGCCGCTTCGTCCAACGCCGCGACCGAGTCCAGATCACCGGGTACGGCCGTCGGGTCGTCCACCCATTCACGCAGCAGCGGCGAGCCGTTGATGAGATCGATCGCGAGACGATCGCGCTCGTACTCGTACGGGAAATCGCGCCACAAGGGATAGTCCGGTCGCAACAGCCTGAGCGCCTTGAACGCAAGTGCCTGCAGGCGCCACGGCCGGAACGCAGCGTGATCGTACGAGCGGTCCTCCACGTGAATCTGCAGTCCGGCGCACAGCTTGCCCGTGTGCTTGTGGAACGTCGGCTCGAACCAGCATTCGCGCAACCGGCAGCCGCGCAACCACGCGGGCGCCAGCGCCTGCATCTTCGCAGCCAATGCCTTGGCATCAAGATCCGGTGCACCGAAGAGCTCCAGCGGTCGCGTGGTGCCTCGCCCTTCGGACAATGTCGTGCCTTCCAGCATCACGGTGCCGGCGTAGCAACGCGCCATCCAGAGGTTCGGCGCATTCGGGCTGGGATTGATCCAGGTGCGCTGATCGACCGGCCAGCCGAATCCGGGGGCCGAGTGCGGTTGCCAGCCGTCCATCGCAATGACGCGGTAGTCCACGTCGAGGGCGAGTTCGCGGATGAACCAGTGACCCAGTTCGCCCAGCGTCAACCCATGGCGCATCGGCAGCGGTCCCGCGCCGACGAAGCTTTCCCAGCCAGCGCGCAGTTTCAATCCCTCGACGGGCCGCCCCGCGGGATTCGGCCGATCGAGCACCCACACCGATTGTCCGCGCCGCGCCGCCGCTTCGAGCACGTATCGCAGCGTCGTGATGAAGGTGTAGATGCGGCAGCCGAGATCCTGGAGATCCACCAGCAGCACGTCGAAGGTGTCAAGCATCGCCTCGGTCGGCCGGCGCACTTCGCCGTACAGGCTGAAAATCGGAATGCCCAGGGCCGGATCGACGAAGTCGGGCGACTCGACCATGTTGTCCTGCTTGTCGCCGCGCAGGCCGTGCTGCGGACCGAACGCCGCGGCGAGCTGCACGTCGCGCAAGCCATGGAGCGCGTCGAGCGCGTGCGTCAGATCCTCGGTGACCGACGCGGGATGGGCCAGCAAAGCGACGCGCTTGCCGCGCAGGGGTGCGCGCAGTGCCGGCTCGGCGACGAGACGATCGAGGCCGAATTTCACGGCAGGTCCGCCACCGGTTGCGATGCGGTGGCGGCCACGACATCGAGCCCGAGCACGAAGCCGTCGGCATGATGGAAATCGGGCTGCCGCGGCGGATGGGCGAGCGCCCAGTACGACAGGGATCTGTCTCGCGCTTCGATCACGGCTGTCAGCCCGAGACGGAGCGTGCGCGAAGGGCATAGTGGTCGCAAGGCTTCGAGGGGAATCTGCGCGTTCACCTCGAGGGTTGCGACCGTGCGAACGACCTCGATGCGCGGTGTCGGTGCCGTCCACGATTCGTCCCGCTGCCGGTAGCCCGAGAACCCGTAACCGGCCCACTGTCGCGACGGCGCCAGATTGAACTCCAGATAGCGCGTGCCACCCTCCACACCCACGAACGCCTCGAAGCACGTGTGCTCCCACAGGCGGTCGGACCGCGCCACGGCACCGGCAGACGGGATGCTCAACTCGTCGAGTTCGCCCGTGAGGATGAAGCGCAAGGACAGGCCCGCTGCACGATCGAACTGCACGTGCGCCGTGACGGAGTGCACATGCGCCGACGGCGTGGTGGGGTGGGCGATGAGGACGGGCACGATGGGTGCGGAATCAGCCCTCGCCGGGCCGCCCCAAGAGGGCTGGCCCCCCTTGGGGGGAAGGGCCGCAGGCCCATCGGGGGGACGTCATCTCAGCTGGCGGCCAAGGCCTGCTCGACGGCGGCCCATGCGAGCATCGCGCACCCATCCCGAGCCGGCGACGCCTGGACCACCTGGAGGATGGCCGTGTGATCGGCGGGGGCGCCAGTAAGCGCTTCGGCCGAGCGCGCAGTGACGGCCGCGACGAAGGCCCGCTTGATGTCGAGGGCTTCGCGGCGCGTACGGCCCTTGAGCCAGTCGGTCATGATCGAGGCCGAGGCCATGGCGATCCCGCAGCATTCGCACTGGAAACTCACGCGCTCGATGCGCTCGCCCTCCAGGTTCACGTACACCTGGAACGAGTCGCCGCAGAGAGGATTGATGGCCTCCCCGGACCGATCGGCATCGGCGAGGACCTCGTAGTTTCGAGCGTTGCGGATGTGATCGAGGATCACATCGTCGTAGAGCTTGCTCACCGGAGCGGAAGGGAAAGCCGGTTGGGGGCTGTGGCCAAGAGGCCAAGCGTAACCGCTTCGGGCGGCGGGCGGAAGACCAGCGTTCCGCCCGCCTGGATTCATGCCACCCCGGTGACCGCGCCCGGGGCGCAGCGGGTTACTTCGGCGGCAGCGTCGTGTAGCGCAGATACGGCTTTACCACCCGGAAGCCCTGCGGGAACTTCTGCTTCAGCACCTCGGGATCGGTGAGTGACGGGACGATGATGACGTCCTCGCCCTTCTTCCAGTTGACCGGGGTGGCCACGCTGTTGGAGTCGGTGAGCTGCAGTGAATCGATGACGCGCAGGATCTCGTCGAAATTACGGCCGGTGCTCGCCGGGTAGGTGATGGTGGCGCGCACCTTCTTGTTCGGGTCGATGATGAACACCGAGCGCACCGTTGCCGACAGGCTCGCGTTGGGGTGGATCATGTCGTACAGCGTGGACACGGTGCGGTTGCCGTCCGCCAGGATCGGGAAATTGACCGTGGTGCCCTGCGTCTCGTTGATGTCCGGGATCCAGCCCTTGTGCGATTCGACCGTGTCGACCGACAGCGCGATCACCTTGACGCCGCGCTTCTCGAACTCGCCCTTCAGCTTCGCCGTGTAACCCAGCTCGGTGGTGCACACGGGCGTGAAATCGGCCGGGTGGGAAAACAGAACCGCCCAGCTGTTGCCGAGCCATTCGTGGAACTTGATGCGCCCGGCGCTCGAGTCCTGCTCGAAATCGGGGGCGATATCTCCTATGCGTAACGTCATGATGTTTCCCTCACGTACGGTTGCGTTGACGGGGGCAGCATTCTGCGCCGAATCGCGGCCGACCGGAATCCATGGTCACCCCCGCCAACGACCCCGGCAGCAGGTCGGGCATGACCCGACGGCGTGGTGCACGAGCGTTCGGCAAGACGATGCGGTCCGGATGCCCCCATCCGGACCGCATCGGGCCCGGACGTTCGCCGGACCGCTTCGTCACCTCGAACAGGCGACCGATCACCTGTTGCGGGGCCAACGGTACGTGTATGCTTTATATGCCATCCACGAATTTATGGTTATGAGTACATTCATTTATCGAATATAAGGGGTCTGGTTTGAAACTCCAGCAACTACGCTACGTGTGCGAGGTCGCCCGCAACGATCTCAACCTCTCCAAGGCCGCGCAGGTCCTGTTCACCTCGCAGCCCGGGGTGAGCAAGCAGATCCTCCAGCTCGAGGACGAACTGGGCGTGAAGATCTTCGTCCGGTCGGGCAAGCGTTTCGTGGGCGTCACCGAGCCCGGCAAGCAGATCATCGAGATCTCGCAGCGCATCCTGCTCGAAGCGCGCAATCTCAAGGAAGTGACGGCCGAGTTCCATCACGAAACCACCGGCTCGTTCACCATCGCCACCACCCACACGCAGGCGCGCTACGCCCTGCCGCCGGTGGTCCGGCGCTTCATGAAAGCCTATCCGCAGGTCCGTCTCTCCCTGCACCAGGGTAGCCCGACGCAGATCGCCGAGCAGGTGATCGGCGGGCAGGCCGACCTCGCCATTGCCACGGAGGCGCTGGACCTCTATCCCCAGCTCACCATGCTCCCCTGCTACGAATGGAACCGTTGCGTCGTGGTGCCGCCCGATCACGACCTTGCCAAGATGAAGAAGCTCACGCTCGAGGCCCTGGCAACCTACCCCATCATCACCTACGACTTCGCCTTCACCGGACGCTCGACCATGAACCACGCGTTCGAGGCGCGCGGCCTCACCCCCGACATCGTGCTGACCGCGATCGATGCGGACGTCATCAAGACCTACGTCGAACTGGGCCTGGGAGTGGGGATCATCGCCCACATGGCTTACGACCCGAAGCGCGACCGGGGTCTGCGGGCGCTCGACGCGAGCCACCTGTTCGAGCCCAACACCACGCGCATCGGCATTCGCCGCCACAGCTACCTGCGCGGCTACGTCTACGATTTCATCGAGATGTTCACCCCGCAGCTCACCCGCAAGGTGGTGGAAACCGCTGTGGCCGGCGGCACTTCCGAGGTCGCGGCATAGCGCCAGGCCGCCGGACCACCCTCCTTCCATCCAATACGTATATGCAAAGTCGTACAAGTCATAAGCCTGCACGGACATATTCCGGAATATGCCTGATACCCTTCGCCGTTCCACTTCCAACGTCTAAAGGAGCCCGCCATGACCACCGCCACGATCGAGAAACCCGTCAACAACGGCGTGAACGTCGACGCCCTGCTGGGCGCGCGTGAAGCGCTGACCAAGGCACCGGAAGCGGCCCAGTTCAAGTGGCGCGCCTCGGTCAACTGGGTCAACGGGACCCACAGCAAGTCCACCGTCAACGGCTTCTACGGCCTGGGCGCGGAGCAGAAGCACAAGAGCACGTTCACCTTCGAGGCCGATCATCCCGAAGTCTTCGCCTCCGAAGACAAGGGCGCGACCCCGGTCGAGCTGGTGCTGGCAGGCCTCGCGAGCTGCCTGACCGCCGGCGTTGCCGCCGTGGCGCAACTGCGCGGCATCCAGTTGCGCTCGGTCACCGCCACGCTGGAAGCGGGCATGGACATCCGCGGCATCCTCGGTGCCGACAGCGATGTGCGCAACGGGTTCGACGGCGTGAAGGTGATCTACAAGATCGACGCCGACGCTTCGCCGGATGACATCAAGGCCCTGGTCGCACAATCGCAGAAGCGCTCCGCCGTCTACGACATCTTCACCAATCCCACCAACGTCACGGTCGAAGTGCAGTAACGCTGGGACTCGCGCCTCCTGCCCGACGCTGCATGCGCACGACTGCGGTAGTCATCGGGGCCGGACAATCCGGCCTCGCTGCCAGCTGGTGGCTATCGCAGCGCTGCATCGACCACGTGGTCCTGGAGCGCGGGGAGGTCGCCAACACCTGGAAACGCGAGCGCTGGGATTCGCTGCGGCTGCTGACACCCAACTGGCAGAGCCGCTTGCCCGGCTATTCCTACCAGGGCAACGACCCCGATGGTTTCCGCACCATGCCGGAAACCATCGCCTTCATCGAGGGCTACGCCAAGGCGATTGCCGCGCCCGTGCAGACCCGCACGGCCGTCGTCACGGTCCGCCGCGGCAGCGACGGGTACGAAGTCGAGACCGATCGAGGCCTTTGGCAGGCTGACACCGTGATCATCGCCACGGGTGCCTTCAACCTGCCGCAGATTCCGGCCGTCGCGCACGCCGTGCCGGCTGGCATCGCCACCTTGGCCGCAAGCGCGTATCGCAATCCCGAACAACTCGACCCGGGTGGTGTCATGGTCGTGGGCGCATCGGCCACCGGTGCGCAGCTCGCCGACGAGATTCGCCGCTCCGGCCGCGCCGTGACGCTCGCGGTCGGGGAGCACGTCCGCGTCCCGCGCATCTATCGTGGCCGCGACATCCAATGGTGGATGGACGCAACCGGCCTGCTCGACGAGCCCTACGACGCGATTGACGACATCGTCCGGGCGCGCAACGTCGCTTCGCTGCAGCTCGCGGGCTACCCGGATCGCCGCGACGTCGATCTCAACGCACTCACCGCCATCGGTGTGAAGCTGGTCGGCCGCCTTGCCGGCATCAACGCCGAAGGCAAGGCGCAGTTCTCCGGTTCGCTGCGGAACGTGTGCGCATTGGCCGATCTCAAGATGCACCGCCTGCTCGACGCCATCGACACGTGGGCGACTGAACGGGGCCTCAACACGGAGCTTGCGGCACCTTACCGGTACGAGCCCACGCAGATCGAAGCGGCGCCGCCATTGCTGCTCGACCTCAACCGCGGGTCCATCAAGACCATCGTATGGGCCACCGGCTTTCGCCCGGACTATTCCTGGCTGCAGATTCCCGTGCTCGACGCCAAGGGCAACATCCGCCACGACGGCGGCGTCGTGACCGAGTCGCCGGGGCTGTACGTGATGGGCCTGCCGTTCCTGCGGCGGCGCAAGTCGAGCCTGATCGACGGGGCGGGCGACGATGCGCGCGATATCACCGCGCACCTCGCCGAGTATCTCGGCGCCAAGGCACCCGCAGACCGCAACGTCGAACGGTCGGCTGCCGGCGCCTGACACCGCGCGTCAATCCTCTTCGGGCCTGCCATCGAACAAAGTCCGATGGCCTTCGACTAGCGCAGACCTCCAGCGCCCCCCCCTTGGGGCAAAGGGCCGTGGCCCCTGCTGGAGGCACATCACCTACATCACCGGCTCGCGCGCAGCAGCATCCCGGCTCGAGAATTCCGCACCGAGCCGTGCCGCTTCCGGACGCCGCGCCGGCAGGCCCAGATGGTAACCCTGCAGCAGGTCGGCACCCGCGGCGACCGCCTGTCGGGCAAGTTCGAAGGTCTCGATCCGGTGCACCAGCGCCGTGGCACCGCGCTGCTGGATCTGACCGACCAGCCGGGGCAGCGCGGCAGGATCCGGCAGCCAGCGCGGATCCACGGCGACGACGTCCGGAATCACCTCGTAGCGGCCGGAGAGCAACGGGTCATCCGGATCGAGACACTCGGACGCGACTCGGTAGCCGAGGCTGCGATAGCTGAGCAACGCCCGGGCATACAGGTCCGGGTCTTCGTTCGTGTGGCGCGGCAACTCGATCACCACATCCTTGGTGGGAACGCCCAGGCGCCCGAGGATGCCCACGAAGACACGGCCGTGACCGCGACCCACACTCTCCACCAGGCGCGCCTGCACACGGAGAAACAGACGCCAGGTGGCGCGCGCCTTCGGGTAGTAGTTGAGCGCGTGCAGCGTCCGGGCAGACCTGTCGAGTTGCACGACCAGCGCGTCCGGACCGGTCAGAGCGAACACCCCTGCAGGAGATTCCACCTGCTCCTCGAAAATGCAGCGGATTCGCGCCGAATGCGCGACGGTGGTCCCGTCCACGGTGCTCAGCACCGGCTGGTACACGCTCGACAGCACGCGCCGCCGAAAGCGCCCGACGAACGACCCGTCGGCCTCCACCGCGAGTGGTGCCTCAGGAAAAATGGTCTCGTTGAGACCGTGCAGCCATTGCGGCGCGTCGGTGACCATCGGGGGATGCTCCTGACTCCGGAGCGTCGGAGTCTAAGCCCGCCGCCGGCGCGCCGATATTCCGCTTTCGCCTATGCAGATGCGCTCACCGGTGCTGACGAGGATCCAGGGCCTGTCAACACTTGGAACGGACCTGCGCTTGCATCGCCTCGTCCTGAGTCACACCCGGCCGGCACCCGATCCGGATCTCATCATGACGTCGCCGGCACGACCCCGCCCAGATCCGACTTGATCTTGGCCTTGTAGAAATCCATCGCGGCCTTGGTCTTCGTTTCCTGCCGCGCGGCGAGCGAGACGCCCATCGTCGCCAGGTAGTTCTTGAACGTGGCGGCAACCTGGAAGGCCTCGTTCGGCAGGGCCTTGGTGGAAATCTCGAGGATGCGCGACCCGTCGGGATAGAGCCACATCTCGACGACAATGCGGCGATCGAAGTCCTTCGGCTGGTGCTTGGCCTTCAGCACGAAGGTAGGGCCCAGAACGGTCAGCGCGTCCAGACTGATGTTCGCCGGAGCGTGCGCCTTGAAGAACGCGCGTTGCTCCTTCGAGAACAGCGAACTCAGTCGAGCCGTGCCGGCAGTCACGTCGCGCGCGTCCTTGCTTGGGCATACGCCCTTGAATGACGCCGAACACACGAACCCTCCTGGCATCACATCCACTTCGACCTTGAAGCTCGCCGAGCGGCGCAGCTCTGCGTCGATCGTTGCCGGATCCACGGGGCGAAGCTTGATGACCGTGTCGGCCGTTCCACCCTGGGTTCGGCGGACCCGGATTACCAGACCAGCACGATTCAAGGCAAGGTCCGGCGTATCGAAGAAGAACGCCTGCCGCGGCTGCGCCTCGACCGGGTCGAGACCGATGGCCCTGATCGTGGCCTGGTGGCTCACGAGTGGCACCGACAGCTTCAGCTCGACGCTGTTCACGCCCTTGATGACGTCGATGAGCTCGGCCACCTGCTCGGGCGAAAGCGTCGGTGCCGGGCCGGCGGGCTTTGCGGCTTTCGCAACGGCGCGAGTTTTCCTGGCTCCCGATGCTGTGTTGGACTTGGTGGCTCCGCTAGGTTTGGTGGTCTTGGTGGCTGTCCTGGTAGCCATGGCTTGTGGTCCTCCTGGTCTTCAACGGCGGGAATGAACGACACTCTTCCCGGTTTGCGCTCGTACTCTCGACATTCAAGAACTGAATCGTTCGGCCAGCACGCCGTGACGCAAGCCGCGGTCGCTGACCGTCAAGCTGTCCTTGCCCAGCTTTTCCATCACCGTCCGGATGATGCATGCCCCTGCGAGAATGACCTCCGCCCGCTTTGGCTGCAGGCCGACGATCGAACAGCGGGCATCGGCATCCCGGGCCCGATAGAGTTCGATCTGGCGATCGATCTCTGCACGGTCGAGGACCGTCCCCTGAACCACAGCCGGATCGTAAGACGCGAGCTGGTGCTTGACCGCAGTGATGTTGGTGATAGCGCCACCCATCCCCACCAGCGCATCCGGAACCGGACGGCTGTCGATGCGCGAAAGGTCGCCCGCAATCGCTGCCATGGCTTCACGCAGCACGCCTGAGGACACTGCGCCGTCGAGCTTGTAGCGCTCGGTGTATCGCACGGCGCCGACTTCGACGCTGAAGCGCTCGTCCACGCTGGCGTCGTGCCCGAAGGTGAACTGCGAACTGCCACCACCGGTGTCGAAAACGACGAGCGAGCCGGTGTCCAACGCGAGGCCGGACTTGGCGGCCAGGTAGGCCAACCGGCCTTCCTCTTCACCCGAGATCACTTCTATGTTCACGCCTGCACGCTTCCGGATGACGGCGACGACCTCCCGGGTGTTCGAGGCGGACCGCAGGCCGGCCGTACCCACTGCAGCGATTGCCCGCACGCCGTGGCGCGTCGCCTCGTCGACCATGTCGGCAATAGCGGTGAGCGTTCGTTCGAGCGCGGTATCGTTGATCGCGCCCCGCTGCGCGAGCCCCTCCCCGAGGCGCGTCAATTCCGCGCGGTCGATGACAGTCCGCCAGCGCCCTGCACGATCGCACTCGCCGATGTGGAATTTGATCGAATTGGTACCGGCATCGATGACGGCGTAGCGTTCGGGTTCATCGTCGATCAGGCCTACCAGGCCCCGCGGATAGCTGGTGTTCCGATATCCGCCGAGGCCGAGCTCCCGGACGGCACCGATCACCTCTGCAGCATTCTCGGACTCGACGGCGATGGTGCGGGTCGGCTTGCCATTGGCCGTCACATCGGAGAGTTCGGCCATGCAACCGCTCACCGTGTAGCGCGTCCGCCGCTTGTGGACCTTCACCGCGCGAATCGCACCGCCCGGCGCGGCAAACTGTGCGAGAAACTCGTCCAGAGTGTAGGTCGCACGGACCGTCGGAGGTACCGGGATATGGAGCGACTCGAGAACCTTCTTCGCGTCGGCCGCCGCAAGCGGGAAGCCCGCCTTCATGACCGGAGTCCATTGCTCCAGGCCGTCCGCGTTGACCTCACGCAGCACCTTGATGTCCATCAGAGCATCGCGGACCTTCACGTTGTCGCCGGCGTCGGAAAGCAGGTAGATCTCGTCGCTCTCGTGAACGCTGTCCGGCGTGAGCTTCTCGAACCGAGCCACGGCTTCACCGAAGACTCGCCCAAACGAGCGCCATTCCCAGCGCGGAGCAGGTTCACTCATGACGGGATGTTCCTCTGAGACGCGCTGGGGCTGCAGGTTTCTTCCACGCCTCACGATAGTGCTCGCCAGCGAATTCCTTGTCAAAGGCGGAGCGACACCCGCGGGCCGGGGCAGTCCGTACCCGCGCGAATCGCTCGATGGAAAGTGGCATTGTCAGCTATGTCTCGATGTTGCAGACCACGTCACCGACTGCGATGGTCTGTTCCTCGCCGGCCACGATCTCGACCAGCGTACCGTCGCAGGGCGCTTCCACCTCCTGCGTGACCTTCTCGGTCTCGATCTCGTACAGCGGCTCACCTTTCCTGAACGACTCCCCCGCGTGCTTGTGCCACTTCACGATGGTGGCCTCCTCCATGTTCATGCCGAACAAGGGGAGCTTCAGCGACACCTTCATCGCCCTGCTCCCATGACCTCGCGCACGGCGCGCGCAACCGTCTGTTCATCTGGCAGCACCGCTTTCTCCAGCGTTGGCGCATAGGGAATCGCCACATCGGCGACCGTGACGCGTCGGACCGGCGCCTTCAGCGCGTTGAAGGCTTTCTCCACCGCAATGGCGGCGATCTCACTCGCGGCGCTGCAAGTGGTACGCGCCTCGTCCACGATCACCAGCCGACCGGTCTTGCGAACCGATGCGAGGATGGCCGCCTCGTCCAAGGGAAAGAGCGTGCGCGGGTCGACCACTTCGACGCTGACGTTCTCCTGCTGCAGGATGTCCGCGGCTCGCAGGGCATGGCGCACCATGGCACCGATGGCGACGACGGTCACGTCGCTGCCAGCTCGTTTGCAATCAGCCACGCCGAGCGGCACCAGGTGCTCCCCGTCCGGTACTTCGCCCTGTTCACCACCGCGGCGTGCCGGCTGCAGGAACACCACCGGATTGTCATCGCGGATCGCCGCCTTCAACAGCCCTTTGGCGTCGGCCGGCGTGCTCGGCACGGCTACCTTGATGCCGCCGAGGTTCATCAACATCGGGTACGGCACGTCGGAATGTTGCGCCCCGGCGGAGCGGCCGGCGCCCATCACCGCCATGTAGACGATGGGCAGGCGGATCTGGCCCGCGGTCATGTAGCGCAGCTTCGCCGCCTGGTTCGCGATCGCATCGAAGCCGGTGTAGAGGAAGTTCGCGAACATCATGTGGCAGACGACCCGGTAACCGGCCGCCGCCGCTCCCACTGCCATCCCGGTCATCGCCGTTTCCGCGATCGGGGTGTTACGCACGCGCTGATCGCCGAAGCGATCGGCGAGCCCCTTGGTGTCGCCGAACAGGCTGATCTTCACGTCTTCGCCGAACAGGATCACGCGGGGGTCGCGCTCCATCTCTTCGGACAGCGCTTCGTTGATCGCCTGGATGAGCCGTTTCTTCGCCATGGTCGCCCCTTCAGGCAAGCATGTGCTGGAAAGCACTTGCCTCGGGTGGTGTCGGATCCGCCAGCGCCTGCGCATAGGCTCGTTCCACTTCACCCGTGATCTCGCTGCGGATGACGTCGATATCGCCCTGCGCGGTACCGCCTTCCAGCAATTGCATCTCCAGCCGCACGATCGGATCCCTTGCGCGCCATTCAGCGATCTCGCCGTCCTCGCGATAGGCTTCCGACAGGAAGCTCTTCTCGGTCTCGACGTGACCGCGCCAGCGGTAGGTACGTGCCTCGAGCAGCGTCGGACCGCGACCGGCTCGCGCGCGCCCGACCGCTTCCGCACTCGCGCGCCATACCGAGATCACATCGTTGCCGTCGACGGTGATCCCCGGAACACCGAAGGGCTGCGCCCGCGCGGCAATCTCGCCCGCTGTCACCGTGCTGGTCGGCGAGAACTCCGAGAAGCCGTTGTTCTCGCACACCAGCAGCAGCGGCAGCTTCCAGATGGCGGCGATGTTCAGCACCTCGCTCACCACACCCTGGTTCGCGCCGCCGTCGCCGAAGAACACGACCGACACGCAGCTCTTGCGATCGAGTTGAGCGGCCAGTGCCGCACCGGCCGCCAGGCCGATACCGCCGCCCACGATCCCGTTCGCACCGAGGATGCCGCGACTGAAGTCAGCCACATGCATCGAGCCGCCCTTGCCGTGGCAGATGCCGGTGTCGCGACCGAAGATCTCGGCCACCATCGCGTGGGGCGTACCGCCTTTGGCGAGGAAGTGACCGTGCCCGCGATGGTTGCTCGCAATCCAGTCCGCGTCCGTCAGGTGTGCACACACACCTACCGCCACCGCTTCCTGACCAATATACAGGTGCACCGGGCCTGGCAGTTCGCCGGACTGCACCACATCGCCGAGCCGCTCCTCCATGCGCCGGATCAACAGCATCCGTCGATACAGTGCCGGCAGGTCGGGACGTGGTGCCGTCGAGTTCGTCATCGTGCTCATCGGTGGTCCTTCCTTTCGGCCGCGATCTTCGCGGCGACGGTGTCGCGCAACACGTTCTTCTGCACCTTGCCCGAAGCCGTGCGCGGCAGGTCGTCCATCAGTTCCACGCGCTCGGGGAACTTCTGTCGGGCAAGCCCTGCCAGTTCCAGCCAGGACGCCAGCGTCGTCACGTCGACCTTGCGACCCTCGCGCACGATGACGCAGGCGCACACGCCTTCGCCCAGGCGCTCGTGCGGCATCGACACGATCGCCACCTCCTGGATGTCGGGGTGCCGGTGCAGGACGTCCTCGATCTCCTTCGGGCTCAGGTTCTCGCCGCCGCGAATGATGAGATCCTTCTTGCGGCCGCTCACGCACAGGTAGTCGCCGTTCACGTAGTACCCGAGATCGCCGGTGTGGAAATAGCCATCGGCGTCCCAACTCTCGCGCGTCTGCTGCGGGTCGGTGTACCCCAGCATCATCTCCGGACCGCGGGTGCAGATCTCCCCTTCCGCATCCGCAGCCAACGGAGCACCCGTTGCCGGATCGCACAACCGCACTTCGTGGTTGACGATGCGCCCGTCGGTGTTGGCACCCATGTCGGCCTCGTCGCGGCTCCGGATGCCGAGAGTCACGGTGGGCGCTTCGGTGCTGCCGTAGACGCGAAAGGCCGTGCAGTCGGGCATCGCCTGATTGGCCCGGTAGATGAGCTCGGGCGGCACGGGAGCGCCCCCGCTCATGAAACGTCGCAAGCTCGGCAGCGCGAGCTTGCGCGTTTCCACTTCGTTCACCAGTTCCTTGAGGAAGGGCGTGGCACCCACGCTGAAACTCACGCCGTGTCGCGCGATCAGTTCGACCGCCTCGGTCACGTTCCACCGTTCCATGAAGACGACCTTCACGCCCGCAGCGAACGCGACCTCGAGCGCATACAGGTACCCGGTGATGTGCGTAACGGGCGACGGCATCAGCACGACGTCGCGCTCGTGAATGCCCCAGAACCCGATCACGGCGTCCATCTCCGCCATGATTGTGTTGTGGCTGTGGAGCACGCCCTTCGGATTGCCGGTGGTACCGGAGGTATAGAGCACCAGCTTCACGGCATCGGGATCCGCGCGCCCTTCGATCACGGGTAGTCCAAGGCCCGACGCGAGCAGATCGTCGTAGCGACGGCAGCCCTCTGCCTGTCCCCGCACCACCACGATCTCACGCAGGCTGGGTAGCCCCGCACGCAGACGCCCGGCCATGGCCGGATAGTCGAAGTTGCGGAAGCGCTCGGGGATGAAGAACACGCGCGAGCGACAATCCGCGAGGATGTAGCGCACCTCCGCCTCGCGATAGATCGGCACGATTGGGTTCACCACCAGTCCGGCCAGGCACGCCGCGACGTTGAGGACCATGGTCTCGATCCAGTTCGGCAACTGGTAGCTGATGACCTCGCCCGGCCTGAGTCCCATGGCGTCGAAGGCCGCGGCCAGCTGCCGCGCCTCGGCGAGGATCGCGCCGAAGCTTGCCGAACGCTCACCCTCCAGCACCGCGGTCCGATCGGGCGCACGCTCGCCCTGTCGCACGGCGCAGTCCGCCAACGTCACGTCCCTCCACGCCCCCGTGCGCTTGTAGCGACGGATGTCATCCTCGGTGAGTCGCGTCACCCAGCCGCTGACGTCCGTGCGCACCCGATCCATGGTCGCGGTCAACTCCCCAGGTACGCCTGCAGCAAAGTCTCGTCGCCCAGGACGCTCTTCCATGCCGCGGCATCGAGCTCGCGAACGATCGCACCGAGCGCCATCACGTAGGCCCGGTCGGCCGTCTCGACCGCCAACGCCACGTTCTGTTCCACCAGCAGGATGCTCATGCCGCCGCTGCGCAATGTTGCCAGCGCGCCGACGATCTCGCGCACCACCTTGGGCGACAGGCCTGTGGACGGCTCGTCCAGGATCAGCAGCTCGGGCTGCAGCAGCAACGCGCGCGCGATGGCGACCATCTGCTGCTCCCCGCCCGAGAGGAGTTGCACCGCAGCGTCGAGCCGGGTGCGCAGGAACGGAAACAGCTCGATGACATCGTCCAGGTGGAACTTCCGCTGCGCGGTCCCGTGCCGTTCGCCGTGTGCGGCAGCCAGCTCGAGGTTGTTGCGCACGGTGAGTTCGCCGAACAGGTGTCGCGCTTCCAGCACCACCGCAATGCCGTGGCGGGTCCGTTCGTGGGCCGGCAGGCGCTGGATCTCGCGCCCGTCCTGCAGGATGCGGCCCGCGGCGAGCGGCAGCAGGCCGCAGATTGCGCGTACCAGGGTCGACTTGCCGGCCCCGTTGGCCCCGATCAGCGCCACGGCCTCGTTGCGCTCGATGGCGAGGGTCAGCTCCTTCAGCACCGGAAGTCCGCCATAGCCTGCTTCGATGCCTTCGACCCGCAGCATGGTCAGGCGCCCAGGTACGCTTCGCGCACGCGCGCGTCGCGGCGAATCTCGACGAGGGGGCCGCGCGCGATGATCTCGCCGAAGCACAGCACGTGGATGACGGACGCAACCTTCACGAGGTCCATGTCGTGCGACACCAGCAGGATCGTGATGCCCTCTGCCGCCAGCCGTTCGAGGGCAGCCATGAGTCCCGTGACCTCGCCGGTGTTGAGGCCCGAGGAGGGTTCGTCGAGGCACAGGAGGCGTGGCTTGCCGATCACGGCACGGGCCAGTTCCACCAGGCGTTGCTGACCGCCCGGCAGCTTGCCGGCCGGACGATGCCGGACCGCCGTCAGACCGAATTTCTCGCAAGCGGCTTCCGCGTCCGCGTGCATGCGGTGCAGCTCGGATCGCGACCGGCGCGACGCGAACAGGTTCGCCAGCACGCCGGTATTCGTATGCTTGTAGCAGCCCGCGATCAGGTTCTCCAGCACCGTCAGGTGTGCGAACACCTGCGGCGTCTGAAAGGTGCGCACCAACCCTGCACGGCTGCGCTGCGGTACCGAACGACCACTGATGTCGGCACCGGCATAGATCACCTGCCCGCGATCGCTCGCGAGAAAACCGGAGATGATGTTGAACAGCGTGCTCTTGCCCGCACCGTTGGGCCCGATGAGACCCACGATCCCGCCTTCTTCCACGTCGAAGCTCACGTCGCGCAGCACCTGCAGCCCGCGGAAGCTGCGCGCCACGTCCCGCACTTCGAGCAGCGCGGCCACGCTCAGGCCTCCCGACCCCGGCGCAGCGCGCGCTGCAAGGCGCCGCCGAACCCTTCGGGCAGGAACATCACGGCAGCGATCAGGCAGGCGGCGAACAGCAACGGGTGGATGTCGCCGAAGCCGGTCAACCAATGCGGCATGACCGTCACGAACCCCGCCCCCAGCACCGTCCCCACGATGGTCTTGGCCCCGCCGAGCACGGCGAGCAGCAGGAAATTGATCGCACGCTCCACGGTAAAGCTGTCCACGCTCACGAACGACACGTAGTGCGCGAAGAGGCTGCCGCCCAGGGAACCCAGCACCGCGCTCGACACGAAGATCTTAACCTTGAGGACGTGCGTGTCGATGCCGAGCACCGCAGCCGCAGCCGGCGCATCCCGCATCGCTCGCGTGGCGAAGCCGTTGCGTGCCCCCAGCAGGTTCGCATGCAGCCAGAGCACCAGCACCGCCACCGGCCACACGAAATAGTAGAAACGCTGCGGCGTGCGCAGATCGAAGCCGAACAGCGACAGCTTCGGAATGCCGCCGATGCCGAGCGTGCCGCCGGTCAACCAATCCCATTCGAGGAACAACACCTGCCCGATCATGGCGAGCGCAAGGGTGGCCAGCGCGAGGAAGTAGCCCGACAACCGCAGGATCGGCCACCCGACCGCCACGGCAAGAGCGGCGCTCGCGGCGATGCCGATGACGAATCCGCTCGGTGCCCACCAGTTCAGCTGCGTGGTGCAGTAGGCGGACGCGTAGGCACCGATGCCGAAGAACACGCTCTGGGCGAGCGACACGATGCCGCACTGCCCCAGGAGAAATGCCACTCCGAGCCCGGCGATCGAGTACAACCCCGTGAACACGAGCATATCGACGACACTGCGTGAAGCGAATAAAGGAACGGTGGCCCAGGCCGAAATGAAGGCCACCGTAAGCAACCAGCGCCGCCAGGCGATCGATCGGGACGTACCCATGCCGATATCGTCGCGGCTTTCAACCACCCTTGCGGCTGCCTCGACCGAGGATGCCGTTGGGGAGGATGATCATGATGACGATCAGCAGCGTCATGGCGACCACGTCCTTGTAACCGGACGAGACCGACAGCACCGCCAGCGATTCGATCAACCCGAGGGTCACGCCGCCCACGACGGCCCCGAAGGGGTTCAGCAGCCCGCCGAGGATCGCGGCGGCGAACCCTTTGAGGGTGAGCAACAACCCCATCTCGTAGTGGATGGTGACGAGCGGCGAAACCAGCACGCCGGCGAGGCCGCCCACGAGGCCCCCGAGCAGGAACGACAGCGAGCGCATCAGCGGCACGTTGATACCGATGGTGGCCGCGCCCTCTTCGTCGATGGAGGCGGCCATCATCGACAGGCCGATCCGCGTGCGGTCGTAGAACAGGCGCAGCAGCAGCATGACTGCCGACGACAGCACGACCAGCCAGATCGCGTGATGACGGATCGCGGCATCGAACACCAGCGCGCTGCCCTCGCCACCGATGCCGGGCAGGCTGCGCGTGTCGCGCCCGATGAAATACAGCACGGCGGCGGAAATCGCGAAGGCCACGCCGAGGGTCAGCAGCAGATAGCTTTCCTCACCGACTCCCCGGCGTCGCGTCGGACGTACCAGCAACCACTCCATGGCAAAGCCGACCACGCCGCCGGCCAGCACGCCGGACACTGCCGCGACACCCAGGGGCCACCCGAGCTGCTCGACAACGACGAATGCCACGAGTCCGCCCACCAACGAGAACTCGCCCTGCATCGCGTTGATGATGCGCGTGCCACGGAACACCACGGCGATGCCGAGCCCCACCAACGCATAGACGAAGCCGTTGGTGATGCCGACGATCACCGACTGAAGCAGCAGGGTCCCGTTCATCCGTCCACCCCGAAGGTCGGACCGGGCTTACCGCCCGGTCCGATCCGCCGGAGGGCTCAGCCCTCGCCGGACCGCCCCAAGAGGGCTGGCCCCCTGGGGGGAGGTGCCGCAGGCCCATCGGGGGGGATGTGACCCCAGCCCTCGCCGGACCGCCCCAAGAGGGCTGGCCCCCTTGGGGGGAAGGGCCGCAGGCCCATCGGGGGGGGACCTCACCTCAGTCGGCCGAGAATTCGTCGATCAGGTGCTTCTTCAAGAAGCGCGCGTGATGGGCCGAGGCCTTCTCGAGGTGCTTGCGGGTGGAATAGAGGCTCATGTGATTCACCTTCTCGAGCACCACGAGCTCCTTGTTGCCCGCCGGGATCGTGTTGTACATCTGGATCTCGAGATCCCATTGAGTGATGTTGTCCTGCTCTGCCACCACCACGAGGGTCGGCGTATTCAGGACGCGCTTGGCGTAGGCAAACGTGTCGTACTGGAGCAGCAGTTCCACCGACTCGATGGTATTGCGGTGCTCGTGGCGTGGCGCCTCGGCTTCCTTGATGCGCATGAAGATCTCGTACACGTGCGGGAACGGCCAGCTCGACAGGTTGTTGTCGGGGTCGCTGTGCGACATCGGCATCATCGCGCTGGGCTGGCCTTCCGAGCGGCGGACGCGATCTTCCAGGACGAGCTTGAGGAGCTTGTCGAACTTGCGCTCGCCGTGGCAGCGCTTCATGGTTTCCCAGCCTTCGACCACAGGCACGGTGGAAACCGCGCACTTCACGCGCGGGTCGGTAGCGGCGACGATGATGACGTGACCACCGGCGTAGGAGATGCCCCAGATGCCGATGCGGTTCGGATCCACCTCCGGCTGCTTGGCGGCGAAGCTGATGGCGTTCTTGTAGTCCTCCACCTGGCCCCAGGGATCGATGTGCTGGCGCGGTTCGCCTTCGCTCTCGCCCAGCCCCCGGTAGTCGAACATCAGCACCGCCACGCCCGCCTTCACGATCGCCTCGGCATAGTGCGGCAGCACGATCTCCTTCACGTAGCACCAGCCCCCGCCCATGATGGCGATCGGGAACGGTCCCTTGCCGCCGTCGGGCGTGACCAGCACGCCGCGCACCTTCGAACCCTTGCTGTTGAACTCGACGCTTCGCTTCATGCTTGGCTCCTCTCCCCTCGTGTTGTCAGCGCGCCTTGGGGCGCGTCGTCCCTACTTCGCCGTGAACGGCAGCCGCGTGAACTTGCCGTTCACCAGCTTCGAATACACGTAGCTCGACAGTTCAATGCCGGTCATGTCCGACGCCGCGAAGTTGTACGTGGCGGTCACGCCCTTGTAGGGCTCGCGGATGGCCTTGGCGATCGCTTCGCCGCCGGCGTCGGGCCCGACCTTGTCGAGCGCCTGCGCGAGGATATGCACGGCATCCCATCCGGCGGCCTCGTAATTCTTCGGCAGGGCGTTGTACGCGCTCTTGTAGAGGTTCACGAACTCGGTCTGATGGGGCAGCGGGTCCTCTCCTACCACGAATTCGGGAAACACGATGTCGTGGGCGAACTCGCCCATGCCGCCGACGTATTGATACGACGACGAACCGATGGCCGACACGATGGGTTGCGCGATGCGCATCTGGCGGGCGTTGCGGAACGGCACCGGATTGGTGGCGATCACGAAGACGACGTCGGGATTCGCCGCGCGCACCTTCGCCGCCTGGGTGGAAACGTCGGTGGCCCCCACCTCGAACTTCTCGATGGCGACGAATTCGAGCCCGTAGCTGCCGGACTGACTTTGCAGGGCGTTCAGCACCAGTTGCCCGTAACCCGAGTCGTGCAACACGCCCACCTTCTTCGCCTTGAGCGACTTGGTGGTGTACTCGAGCATGGCCTTGGCATTGAGTACCTGCGGCGGCAGCAGGTGATAGACCGACTTGTAGGTGAGTTCGATCTGCGGACCGAGCCCGGTCAGGGCCAGCTCCGGAACACCTTCGGCGTTCGTGACCGCAGCTACCGCCCCGGTGCTGGCCGTGAGCGACGGACCGATGATCGCCACCACCTTCTCGTTGAAGATCAGGTTCTCTGCCTTGCCCTTGGCGATGTCGGGCTTGGAGCCGTCGTCTTCGATCAGCACCTTGATCGGCCGGCCCTTCACCCCGCCCTTCTCGTTGATGAGCTTCTCGGCGAGCAGGATGCCGTTGCGCTCGGCCTGACCGAGGCCCGCACCGGGGCCGGTCAAGGCGAGCACCGCACCAATCTTGATCGGGTCTTTGCTTTGCGCTGCGGCAAAACCGGGCAGCAGGACGAGCCCGGCAATCGCGATGCTGGCAAGGCGGCGCCCGGCGCGCCTCGTGCGGCTGGAATCCATGACTCTCCTCCCCTGCAGGGCGCATCGTCTGTGCGCCTGGTCTTGTTGCAGCGCGACAGCCTACGGAACCGGCGGCGCACAGCGTTTCATCGATACTAGTAACCACATGCTCACCAGTCAAGCGGTTCCATCCAAACCTCGTCCGGCACCTGACCGGCGGCCGCAACGACCCGGCGTGCACGGACCACGAACCGTCGGTATTCCCTATGGACTGACGGCCGTCACCTGACGGAGAATGATGACCTTCCAGCCTTGCCCACAGACCATTTCCAGCGCGAGAACAGCGACGGCGATCGGTTCCACGCAGGCTCCTTGTTGAGCAGATGCTTACCAAAAAAGCAGCCCCGAAGAAGCGCTCCACCCCACCATCGGCAACCCCGCGGCTGCCGCGCGCGGAACGGGAACGTCACATCCTCCAGGAGGCGGTGAGCTTCTTCGCCGAGATGGGCTTCGGTGGCGACACGCGCGAGCTCGCGAAGCGCGCGCAGGTGACCCATGCCCTGCTGTTCCGGTACTTCCCCAGCAAGGATGCGCTCATCGAGCGGGTCTATCAGGAAGTCTTCATCGGCCGCTGGAATCCGTACTGGGAGATGCTGATCCGCGATCGCGGCATCCCGCTGCGCGAACGCCTGATCCAGTTCTACAAGCTCTACGCCCAGACCATCCTCACCTACGAATGGGTGCGGCTCATCATGTTCGCGGGCCTGCGCGGGTCCGATCTCAACCGGCAGTTCTTCGCTCTGGTGAGCGATCGCATCGTCGCCCCCATCTGCGCCGAGGTGCGCGAGTTCTACGGCCTGCCGGATTTCGAGCGCGTACCGCCAACCCAGACCGAAATGGAGCTGGTCTGGGGCATCAACTCGCGCATCTTCTACTTCGGCGTGCGCAAGTACATCTACGGCATGGCCGTGCCGGAGAATCTCGACACGCTGATCGAAGCCGAGGTGCGGACGTTCTTCGATGGCGTCGGGTCGACTCTCAAGGAAATCGTGCAACGGCCGCCGGCTGCCCGCCGGTTGCGATCGGTGGCCGCCGATCGGCGGCGCTGACGGTCAGCGTTTCGCGGTGAGGACGGTGAACCCCTCGCCGATGATCGAACGGTCGTAGGGCGGCTTGAATCCGGCATCGCCGAGCAGGCGTTCCTGCTCTTCGCGAGTGGGAATCACGTTGCCCCAGGTCAGCTCCTCGATCCCGGTCTGCAATGGAAACCGGAAGTCGGCTTCGCGCGTCTGGGCAAGCGTGGAGGGATAGGTCTCGTCGACGACGAGGAGCACCCCACCCGGTTTCAGGGCGCGTGCGCACTGCTGCACCACGGCCGGCCGCAACGCGGGGGCGATCTCGTGCAGCACTTCGATCATCACCACCACGTCCACACTGTCGGCGGTGACCACCTCGTCGACCGTGCCGAGACGCGCGGAAACGCGGTCGGCCAGCTTCGCCTCGGCGATGCGCCACTGCGCGATGGCGAGGCTGTCGGCATCGAGGTCCACGCCGATCGCGCGCGCCTGCGGAAAACTCTTCGCGACCTGCACCAGGAAGTTGCCGGTGCCGCAGCCGACCTCCAGCACCGTGCCGCCGGCTTCGAGCCGCGCGGGCAACCCTTCGACCGCGGGCAGCAGCTTCTTCGCGGTCACCACCTGCAAGCCCCAGGTGGACTGCGCGATGAGGTGCGCGAACGCTTCGCCACGCCCCTGGAACGGCTTCACTATGCCGGTGCGGAAGGTTTCGATACTGCGCCGGAAATCCTCCGCTGCCACCCGTGTACCGAGCTGCGCGTAGCCGCCGAGATAGCGGGGGTGCCCCGCGTTCGCCAGGATCGCATCCATGTGCGGCGCGAGGCGGAAGGCGCCGTCCGCGTCGGCGTCCAGCAGCGCCTGCCCATGAGCGGTCCAGCACCAGGTGCGGACCGGGTGCGGCTTCAAGTCGAGGCGGGCCGCGAGAGCTTCGGCCGTCTGGCCGGGGGCCTCCGCCAGCGCGCGGAACAGTCCCAACTCGACGCCGGTGTCGATCAGGTGGATGTTGTTGAAGCCGCGGCGCCACTCGAAGATGCGGGCGACCTGTTCGTCGGCGCTTATGGCAGGGGTCGGCTGGTTCATCGCAAGGCGTCCTGTGGGTGGAATCTTGCGAAGCTACGGTGCGCCGGGACCGCCGTCAACGGGCGACGCGCCGCTCCGCCAGCTCGAACATCGCGTGCACGACGAGGGCCAGCGCCGCGGCGGGAATGGCACCCGCCAGCAACATCGCGTTATCGTTGAGGGCCAGGCCGGCGGTGATGCGCTCGCCGTAGCCGCCCGCCCCGATGAATGCGGCGATGGTGGCGGTGCCCACGTTGATGACCGCGGACGTCTTGATGCCCGACAGGATGCCCGCCGTCGCGAGCGGGAGTTCCACGAAGCGCAATCGTTGCATCCGGTCGAGTCCCAGTGCGATCGCCGATTCGCGCATGTTGCGAGCGATGCCGGTCAATGCCGCGTGGGTCGCGCGCACGATCGGCAGCAACGAATACAGGAACAGCGCAATCACGGCCGGCAAGGTACCGATGGTGCCGGTGATCGGAATCAGGAAAGCGAGCAAGGCGAGCGATGGCACGGTCTGGATCAACCCGGTCACCGCCAGGACCGGTTGTGCCAGCCTGCGCGATCCGGCCGCCGCGATGCCCAGCGGAATGCCGGCCAGGCACGCGAGTGCGAGCGATCCGAACACCAGCACCAGGTGTTCTCGCGTAAGACGGGGCAGATCGTCGGCGAACAACCGCGCAGCGAGCCCCGAACGCACCGCGGCCGGCACGACTCCCGCGCCGAGGAATCCGCGGGCGACCGCATCGAAGCTGCGCCCTTCGAGTTCCGCAGCGGCGTTCATGCCAATCATGTCCTGCCGGGCAATACGCCCTTCCAGCCCCTGCATCGCAGCCCACCCCGCCGGTGAGCGCCGCGGCAGATCGAGCCGGTACACGAACACCGCTCGATACTCGGGGAAGACGCGCCGGTCGTCGTCCAGCACGCGCAAGCGGTACCTGGCGATCTTCGCATCGGTCGAATAGATGTCCATGACATCCACGCGGCCGGCGGCGAGTGCCTCGTACGCAAGGCCGTGGTCGAGCACGATGGGTTGTCGTGCCAGACCGTACGCGTGCGCGACGGCCGGCCAGCCGTCGGCACGATGCAGGAACTCCGGCGACAGGCCCAGGCGCAGCTCACGATGGCCAGCGAGGTCACTCAGTTTGACGATACCCGCGCGAGCGGCATCGTCCTCCCGCATGGCCAATGCATAGGTGTTCTCGAACCCGAGCACTACGCCGACACCGAGACCGAGCGGTGCCAATGCACGATCCAACGATGCGAGGTCGGTCGACTCGGTCTTCAGCAGTTCCCGGGCGATGGTCCCGGTGTAGTCGGGATACGCGTCGATCGCCCCGGTGGACAGCGCCTCGAACAGCACCGCCGTGTTGCCCAGCCCCTGTCGATGCACGGCGGCGACACCTGCTTGCTGCAGCGTTTCGCGGGCGATCTCGCCCAGCAGATAAGACTCGGTGAAACGCTTCGACCCGATGACAACGGGGCGTGGATCCGCCGCGTGCACGGCGAACGCCGCTGCAGCGAGCATCCCCACCAACACAACGACACACCCCCGCCCTCGACCCACGACCATGCTCCGAATGGACCAGAGCTCGCATTAGAAGGCAAAACGCGCGGTCTCGCTGCGTCGTTCGTTCGCGACAAGGCTGGCACTGGGGAAGACGCACGTCGACCCACGACGGTCCGATTTTCGGCGACAGCACGAGTGTCGTCGATCAACGAACGATGTTCGCAACTCACTGAACCGGAACGAAGCGCAAAGTGCGTGGCCCACGCCGTGCATTGCGCATCCCCGATCGGCTTCGCGTTGCTCGGAGCGTTCCACACGAGGGAGAGGGTCATGGCATGGACGCGCGAAGACGCCGCCCACCTGCTGCGGCGGGCAGGCTTCGGCGGCAGCAATGCGGAAGTGGACAGTCTGTTCGCGCTGGGTCAGGCGGGAGCGATCAACCGCATCGTCAACTACGAGTCGATCGCCGACGCCGCGTGGTCGAGCGCCAACCCGCTCAACATTCCGGCGGACTTCTGGGACACGACGCGCACCAATCTCACCTGGCTCCTGGTGCGCAGCCCGCGGCCGCTCGAAGCCAAGCTCGTGTGGTTCTGGCACGGCCACTTCACCACCCCGATCGGCGTGGCGGAAGCGGCCACGTTTCGCAAGCAGATGGACAAGTGGCGCCAGTACGCCACGGGCAACTTTCGCGACTTCCTGATCGCCATGTACAAGGATGCGGCGATGTTGCGCTATCTCAACGGCGCCTTCAGCCGGAAGGAGCGCCCCAACGAGAACTTCGCGCGCGAGTCCATGGAGCTCTATACCACGGGTACCGGCCCTTACCGCGAGACCGACGTGCGCGAGGCCGCACGCGCCCTCACGGGCTGGGAGGTGAGCTGGCCGGCAGAGGTGGTGAGCTTCAACGCACGCGCCTTCGATCCCGGGGTCAAGACCATCCTCGGACGCACTGGCAACTTCGGCGGTGACGACTTCATGAACATCCTGTTCCAGCGTCCCGAGACGGCACGCCGCATCTCGATGAAGCTCTACCGGACCTTCGTGAGCGAGCGCATCAACCTGATCGAGGTGAACAACCTCGTGACGACCTGGAACCGCACCTCCGGCAACCTCAAGGCGGTGCTGACGACACTGTTCAATTCCGCGGCATTCTGGGATCCGCGCAACCGCGGCACCATCGTGAAGAGCGCGCTCGACTACACGACCGGGCTCACGCAGAGGCTCGGGTTCGCGATGAACTTCGATCGCGTGCGCGCCATCATGGACGCAATGGACCGGGCCGGGCAGACCGCTTTCGCGCCGCCCAACCCTGCCGGCTACGCCACCGGCCTGCGCCTGACCGGCGCGAGCATGCTGCTCGCGCGCTACGAGTTCGCCTACAACCTGATCTACAACACCGACCAGGCGCGCGTGCTGTCGACCCTGGCCGGCGGCATCACGCTGCCGGTGGCACCGGCGACGTTGATTGCAACGCTGGCGCAGCGCCTCGGGGTGCCTGCGGTCACCGCCACGACGGCCGCGGGCATCGCCGAGTATCTCGGCACCGCCGCCATCGACAGCACTCGTTTCAACAATCGCGCACTGGGTACGCTGTATCTGCTCGCGTGTTCCCCCGAATACCAGGTGGCGTGAAGGAAAGATGCCGATGAAACCCGACCACCCGTCCCGCCGGCGCTTCCTCCAGGCCGGTGCCGCCGCAGCCGCGTTGCACGCCATGCCGGGCGTGCAGGTGCTGCGCAGTGCGCACGCGCAGTCCGCACCGCGCACGCTGATCGCCATTCATCTTAACGGGGGCAACGACACCCTCAACACCGTGGTGCCCTGGGCCGATCCGCGCTACTACACGGTGCGCGGACCGATCGCGCTCGACCGCAACCAGGTGCTGCGGCTGGACGATCGGCGCGCATTGCACCCGGCACTCACCGGCATCAAGGCCCTGTGGGATCGGCAGAAGGTGGCGATCGTGCACGGCGTCGGCTACCCGAACTTCGATTTCTCGCACTTCCAGGCGATGGAGATCTACTGGACCGCGGATCCGAGGCGGTCGACGTTGAACGGCTGGCTCGGGCGCGCGCTCGACACCGTACCGTCGAGTGCGACAGCACCGCTCGATCCGCTGACCGGCACGAGCATCGGCTGGGGCGGCTCACCGAGCCTGATCGCGCGCAACTTCACGGCACCGCTGCTGCCGCCGAATGCGGAGTGGTTTCGGCTGCCGAGCCGCGGTACGGCGCAACAGGAAGCGTTGAAACGCATTCTGCTGCAACCGGCCACCACGACCAACCTGTTCTACGACGCCTTCCTGCGCAACGGGCGCGCGGCGATCCAGGCCTACGACACGGTCGCGGCCGCGGGGACCCGTACCACGCCGGTGGTCTATCCCGACAACCACTTCGCGCGCGGTCTCAAGTTCGCCGCACAACTCCTGCGCGAAGACGATGCGGTGCGCATCGTTGCGATGGAACAGGGCAGCTACGACACCCACGAGAACCAACTCCAGCAGCAGCAGGCCTCGCTCTCGGAACTCTCGGCCGGCGTGAAGGCCTTCAGCGACGATCTCGATGCGAATGGACTCTCGAATCGGGTGCTGATCCTCCTCTGGAGCGAGTTCGCTCGGCGGGTGGAACCGAACGCGCAGAACGGCACCGATCACGGCTCGGCGCAGGCGATGCTCCTGATCGGCAACGGCGTGCGCGCCGGGATCGTCGGCAATCCACCGAGCCTTGCCCCGGCCGACCTGATCGAGGACGGCAACCTGCCGATGGCGGTGGACTTTCGCAATCTGTACGCAACCGTGCTGGATCGCTGGCTCGGCATCGATTCGAAGTCTGTGCTTGGGGGAACCTATCCGCACATTCCGGTCTTACTGTAGCGACCATCCATTGATCCCAGGAGTATCCGTGCCCTCAGTGAAGATCGGTTTGCTGCTCTCAGCGATCGCGCTGTCTGCGATCGGCAACACGCAAGCCCAGTCGATCACCATCGACTTCGAGGAAATCGCACAAGCCGGCGACGGTTCGGCCTATATCGGCAACGGGTATGCCGCTGACGGCTACGTGATCTCCAGCAACGCCGACCCCATCTTCGCCGACCAGGCCTTCGGCATCTGGCAAACAGCCAACATCGCCTACAACGGCTCCACCGCCCTCTTCAACACGTTCGTCTACGGCCTGGCCGATGGCGCGACGACCACGCTCTCCCGGGAAGACGGGGCGACCTTCGCGCTCGAGTCCATCGATCTCGGGCAGCTCTTCCCCGACAGCGGGAGCGACACACCGGTCATCTTCACCGGCACCCGGTCCGACGGTGGCTCGGTCACCACGTCGTTCACGCTGCCGGCCACGCTGGCGCCCACGACGTATTCATTCCAGGGCGCCTTCGTCGATCTCGTGTCGGTGCGTTGGGAGCAGTTGCCGCAGTTCCATCAGTTCGACAATCTGGTCGTGGTGAGCGCCGCGATACCCGAGCCGACCACGGCGTGGCTCGTCGCGCTGGGATGTTGTGTGTTGCTGGCTGCGCGCTGGCGTCAGCGCGCGACCGATTCGCGGGCCAGTTTGATCCCCATGCCTGCCAGCACCAGCACGCCGAGACCGAGAACGGCCCACAGCGAATACCGGCGATAGTCCGGCGCCAGCTTCGCGGCGGCGTCACCGGCGAGGATCCGTTCCGCGCCGGCGGTCGCGGGCTTCGGCACCATGGCGGCCTTGGTCCCGTAGCCGGGGACGATCGACTCGATGGCAATGCGCATCGGCTCCACGTTCGCGCGTCCGTAGGCCAACGTGAACGGCGGCGAGCCGCGAGCGGCGAACACCAACTCCGCCGGCTGCCAATGCGCGACCAGCGACGGCGCGGCCACCGGCAGCGGACCGGCGCCGGCCGTGAGACGCACGCGCAGGTGGCGCTCGGTCGTCGAGACCCGCACCGGCGCGCTCGACACCGCGACGCCATCCTGCGTGAGCCGGTACGCCACGCCCAGGGCGAGACCGTGCCATAACCGGTCGGGATCTGCGCGCGATTCCAGCGCGAACGGCAGGACCGTGTTCTCTTCCGGCAACGCGAGTGCCACCCGCACGACGGGAAAGCGACCGCCGGTGTCGTACGTCCAGGCACGATCGTTGGCGCTGGCGACCCCTGGGCCCAGCGACAGTGTCTCGAGCGCGGGCGCCATGCTCTGCGCAGCCTGCACCGCGCGGACGCCTGCCAGACTGAAGGTGAAGGCCCCGCGCGCATCGGCAAGGCGCAGGTACTTCGTGCGCGCACCGTTCAACGGCACACGCTGTTGTTCGAGACGCTCACCGCCGAATCGGGTGCGCACGACCGGGGCATCGGCCACGACACGGGTCCAGCGCTTGAGGTCTTCGCTCGCGTCCACGTCGATCCGGGCCACCACGTCGCCATCGCCGCTCAAGGCAAGTTCGAGCGCCTCGATCGGGTGCTCGAACCCGCTGGCGTCGACGAGCCAGGTGGTCACAGCACTGGCGGCAGCACCCTTGCCAGCGCGGACACTGACCACGGCGCCGTCGCGGCGAACCTCCACCCTCAGATCTTCAGCGGTGGCGTTTCCGGCGGCGCTTCGAACCGGAAAGTGCGGCAGCTTGATCCCCGCCTCGGCCTGCCCGGTCACCGCAGCAGGTTGGCGCAACGCATAGGGGATCGCCTCGCCACTGCCGTTGAACACACGCAGATCGCCGAGGTCCGCACGCACGGCGTGCCGATAGACCGCTTCGGGCAATCGCAGCGAGTACAGGGCATCGCCCGACGTGAACTCGATCGGCGCTGCGTAGCCGTAGTCGCCGATGCGCTCGCCGGCACCGGCGAGCGGCACGACCAGCAAGCCGACCCACAGAACCGCCGCTCTCATGCCGCCGGCACCTTGCGCGGCGGTACGGGTGCGAAGTAGCCCACCACTAGCATGAGCACGCCCACACCCACGAACGACACGATGCGCTCGCCGCCACCCACATTCGAAAGGTCGACGACGAACAGCTTCAACACCGTGAGGCCGAGCAGCCCGGCACCGATGAACCACAGCAGACGGCGCTCGAGGCGGTTGGCGAGAACCATGAGGACCAGTGCCAGGACGGTCCAGAACAACGACAGCGCCGCCTGCACGAGCATCGAATGCACGACGGCGTCGAAGTAAATCGGTACACCTGCGTACTGATGCAGCGCGCGGATCAGCATGCCGTTGGCCGCGATGAATCCGGCGACACCGGGAATGCCGTAGCGCAGCCAGGCATGGGGCGCGATCCAGGAGTCGAGATCCAGTACCGACAGCGTGCGCAGCCAGAGCATGCCGGCGAACAACGCAGCGACGATACCGAGATCGAGCGGATTGAGAATCGGCACGTACGGCAACGGGGCGGCCCCGCCTTCTCCGAAGAACGATGCGACGATCAACCAGAAGAGCAACCCCAGCACGACCGGCAGCGCACCGATCACCAGGTAGCCCCGCAGGCGTGCGCCGATCGGCCAGGACACGCTGAGGCCACGGGTGGCAAGCCAGGCGATGATCGCTGCGGGCGCCGCCATCCACGCCGCCAGCGCCCAATCGGATGCAGGGTCGGCTACCTTGCGCGCAACCCAGGTCGCCTCCCACGCCGCGACGATCGCCAGCAACCACAGACCCGCGCCGTGCAGCCAGTCGAAGCCGCGCGCGCTGCCAGCGTCGCGCCGGCGCAGCACCCACAGGTGCACGGCGAATGCCGCCGGCCACACGAGGTACCCCAATCGATGGAAGGGATGGGTGTACTCCATGACCTGCCACGTGGCCGCGAAGAATGCGAGCGGCACCACCGCAAGTGCCGGGATACCGGCTCCCCTCCAGTCCAACCGGGTGCCGATGAGTTCGAACGCAAGCGACGACACCACGATGAACGCCAGGGTCAACTGCGGCTCCCATTCGCTGGTGGCATGGGTCTCGATCTCGTGCAGACCGCCGCCGTACCACCAGAGCAATCCGATCACCAGCGCGACGTGGCCGATCGCAGCTTCCCAGGACTTGAGCGTCTCGCGATGCCGTTCGAACTGCAGCGCGGTGAACAAGGCGGCGAACGCCAGGAACGCGAAGCCCATGCCGGTGCGATTGAACACCGCGAGATCGTCGTCGGTCGCCTGCACGCCCAGGACAAACGCGATCGCCGCGGCAATCTGCAGCAAGCAACCCGCCATGCGCGCGAGCCAGCGTCCCTGGCGGATGCCGACCCAGGCGATGGCGGCGCCTTCGAGCGCCCAGGCCGCCGATGTCCAGCGCGCATCGAGCGCCATCGGAATGGCGAGGGTGGCGAAGACCACGCACAACGACGCGAACGTCTGCGTGAGCAGCGCCAGCGATGCCCCATGGCGAGCACGCACGAACCGCGCAGCCAGCAGATAGATCGCGCTCACCACCAGCGCGCTGATGGCGCTGCCGTACTCGAAGGTCGCGACGAGCTGCGACTGCAACCCCGTGGCGACCACCGGCAGTCCGAACACCAGCGTGCCGTCGAGATACTTCTCGGTCTTCGTGCTCGCCGCGCGCGCGAACAACGTCGGGATCGCGAGATACATGAGGAAGAACAGCGCGAGGAACGGCTGCGTCGACGACCACAGTTCGGGGCGGAAGTACTTCGCGCCCCACAACGCGGCCACGCCGAAGGTGAAAAAGAACCCGGTCAGGTTGAGCGGCCGCCATGCCTTCTTTGCGGCGAGCCAGAGGATGCCCGCGTTGATGACCGCGTAGTACGAGAACAGGCTGACGTGGTCGCCACGGCCGGTGGAAGTGAGGATCGGGGCGAGAAAGCCGCCGCTTACCGCCAGGACCGCCAGCGCCTGCGAGTTCTGGAGCAATGCCAGTGCCGTCGATGCTGCGGACAGCACCACCAGCAGCGTGAACGCGAGCGGCGCGGGGATCATGTCGTACAACCGCAGCGCTGCGAAGATCGACAGGTACAGCACACCCACGCCCGCTCCCTGCAACGTCAAGGCGTAGGTTTCGCGCTTGCCGCGCAGGCGCCAACCGATCGCCGCCAGCACGATGCCGCCGAGGGCTACACCGGCCACGCGCAACTCCGGCGGCATCAACCCGAGGTCGTAGGCAAACTTGAGGAGGAACGCGACACCGAAGAACAACACGACCACGCCGACGCGCACCACCGTGTTGCCGCCGGTGAGCCACGCCCAGGCGCGGGCGGCCAGGCGATCGAATTCGTCCTGGGCGGGCGTCGGAGTGACGTAGGGCGGCGCCGCGGGGGCTTCGGTGGGTGGTTCACCTCCCGTCGCTTCCGCCGGCGCAGGGGCAGCCGTGGACTCGCCCATGGCATCGCGCACGAACTGTTCGGCGGGTGTCAGCGCTGCTGCAGTGGCGGGTGTCGCAGCGGGCGCGGTCGAATCCGCGATGACGTTCTCCGCCGCGGCGGTCGCGCTTCGCGGCTGCGCCATGAGCGCGTCGAGCGCATGGGCGAGCCGTGCGACCCGGCCTTCGAGCGTCTGCAGGCGCGCCTCCAGTTTCGGATCGGTGACCGGTTTGCGACGGAGCGCAATGACGAGCGCCGCGCCGGCGACGGCACCGAGCACCGCACCTTCACCGCCGGCCATTGCACCGCCGACGATGGCACCAAGGATGAGACCGATGATCCACATGACGGTGGGATTCTACGGGGTGGTTCTTCCAGGGATCCTGGCGGCAATCAACGGCTTGATCGCAAGAAGCTGAAGGGTGGCGGTGGCGGTGGCGGAGTAGGGATCATGGGCTGCTTGTTCCATGGCGAACAGCGGGCCCCCACCCTGACCCTCCCCCGGCAAAGCCGGGGGAGGGGATGTACACCCCTTCCCCGGCTTTGCCGGGGAAGGAATCGCTACACTCCTCCCCCAGCGAAGCCGAAGCAGGAAGCACTGCACTCCTCCCCCATCGAAGCCCAAGCAGGAAGCACTGCACTCCTTCCCCATCGAAGCCCAAGCAGGAAGCACTGCACTCCTTCCCCATCGAAGCCCAAGCAGGAAGCACTGCACTCCTTCCCCCACCTCTGGTGGGGGAAGGTTGGGATGGGGGCAACGATGCACGCAGCCGCCACAACCGACGCCATTCAGGCGGTTCATGCCTAAGACGGCAAGATCACACCCTTCCCCGCCGTCTGCGTATCGAACAACCGATACGCCTCCTCCGCCTGATCGAGCCGCCACCGATGCGTGAACAGCCGGTCCACATCGACACCGCGGTCCGCGACGTACTGCGCACACTCGGCCTGCCCGACCGTCGAGAAGGTCCACGAGGCGATGATGGTGACCTGACGCCGCAACATGTCGTTGCTCACATCGAGAGTTACGGTGTCGCCCTCGCCGACGAAACACGCTGTGCCCCACGTGCGCACACAACGCACCGCCTGCGCCCGCGCCTCGGGCGAAGATGACGCGTCGAGCGAAAGATGGGCTCCGCGCCCGTGCGTAAGATCGCGGATGGCCTGTACCACGTTGCCGGCGGCCTTCGGATTGAGGAGCACATCGGCGCCCAATTCCTTCGCCCGTGCGAGGCGTTCATCGGAAGTATCCAGTGCAATCACCCGCGCTCCCATGTGCGCCGCGAGCTGGGTCGCGGAAAGACCGACCGGACCCTGGCCGAAGATCGCGATGGTGTGATCCCCCTGCAGGCCGAGGCGCTGCAACGCCCCCCAAGCCGTTCCCGTTCCGCACGCAATGGCAGCGCCCGTTTCGAACGACAGCTCATCGGGTAGCCGCACCAGCGTACGCGCGGGGCACTTCATGTAGCGCGCATGGCCACCATTGCCGGTGATGCCGTAGACCTCGGCCACGCCTTCCACGCAGAGTTGCATCCATCCGGTGGAACAATGGGGACACACGCCGCAACCGCGATAGTGATGCTGCATGGCGCGCATGCCGACCCACGCCTGCTTCTCGCCGACCCCTGGCCCGACGGCAACGACCACACCGCAAGGCTCGTGGCCCCCGATCACCGGACCGCCCGCCGTCTTGAACCCGAGCGACGCCGCGCCACCGACCGCGCGATAGAACTTGAGATCGCTCCCGCACATCCCGGAAGCCTTGATCTCCAGCACGACCTCGCCCGGACCGGGTGTAGGATCGGGAAACTCGTGGAACTCGATCTTGCGATCGCCGGCAAACACGACGCCTTTCATGCTCTCTCCCCGCTCATCTTCGTTGTAGTGGCGCCGGCAATTATCGGAGCACGAACGGATTCCCCGTCGCCGCGCCGGTGTTGATCCACACGCTCTTCACCTGCAGGTACTGGTGGATGGCGTCAATGCCGCTCTCGCGACCGATGCCCGAATCCTTGTAGCCGCCGAAGGGTGACATGTAGCTCACCGCACGGTAGGTGTTGACCCAGACCGTGCCGGCCTGGATGCGCTCCGACATCCGGAACGCGCGACCGATGTCGCTGGTCCACACGCCCGCGCCGAGACCGAAGCGAATGTCGTTGGCGATCGCCACGGCCTCTTCCTCGTCCTTGAACTTGATGACGGACAACACAGGACCGAAGACCTCTTCCTGCGCGATGCGCATCTTGTTGTTCACGCCGCTGAAGACGGTGGGCTCCACGAACCAGCCGGTCCCGCATTCGGGCCGGGTCGCCGGTCCGCCGCCCATCATGAGCTGTGCGCCTTCCTTCTTGGCGATGTCGATGTAGCCCAGCACCTTCTCGTACTGCGGCATGTTGGTGATGGGCCCGACCTGGGTTTCCTTGCTGAGCGGATCTCCCATGCGCGCCGTCTTCGCGAGCGCCAGCAGCTTCTCGAGGAAGACGTCGTGAATGCTTTCCTGCAGCAGCAGCCGCGAGCCCGCGATGCACGTCTGCCCGGTAGCCGCGAAGATGCCGGAGACCGCACCGTTGACGGCATCATCGATCTTCGCATCGTCGAACACGATGTTGGGCGACTTGCCGCCCAGTTCCAGCGTGACGCGCTTGAAGCTCTTGGCCGCCGTTTCGTTGATGGCGCGCCCGGTCGCATCGGAACCGGTGAACGCGATCTTGGCGACGAGCGGATGCCCGGTGAGTGCAGGACCGACGTCCTTGCCGAAGCCAGTGACCACGTTGACCACACCCGGCGGAAATCCGGCCTCTTCCACCAGCTTCACGAATTCGAGTGCGGAGACCGAGGTGAATTCCGACGGCTTGATGACGACGGTGCAACCGGCGGCCAGTGCAGGGGCGAGTTTCCATGCGAGCAGCAGCAGCGGCGAATTCCACGCGGTGATCGCGACCACCACGCCCAGCGGCTCGTGGCGGGTGAAGTTGAAGTAGCCCTTCTTGTCGAGCGGGATGACCGAACCCTGGATCTTGTCGGCGAGACCGCCGAAGTAGTAGTACCACTGCGGCACGTAGTTCAACTGCCCCTGCATCTCGGCGATCAGCTTGCCGTTGTCTCTGGTTTCGAGTTCGCCCAGCTTGTTGGCATCGCGCGCGACCAGATCGCCCAGACGATGCAGCAGCATGCCGCGCTGGCTGGCCGTGAGTTGCGGCCACGGGCCGGTAGTGAAGGCCTTGTGGGCGGCCTTGACGGCGCGATCGGCGTCTTCCGCGTTGCCTTGGGCAACCTGGGCCCAGGGCTTGCCGGTGTAGGGGTTGAAGCTGTCGAACCACTGGCCGGAAGCCGAGTCCACGAATCGGCCGTCGATGTACATCGGGTACTTCTGCACGGGGTGCTCCTCCTTGATTGTTGTACCGACTGTTCGGACAGTCGGATATTGGAGGGCGACATCGTACTCCGTGGGGGGGGGTCGTCGAAGCGGCGGGTTCTCGCGTTTCGAAACATCACTCGAGCGCGACCACGTCCCGTGCGGGATTGTTCTTCTTCGCCTTAAGGCGAAGAAGAATCCTGCGGAGCATGCTCCGCAGGACCGCCAGCACGCTCATGCGTGCCGGCGTCCCAGGTCGCATGCGACCTGGTCGAACCGGCGGGCTCTCGAGGTACCCGCGCGGAAAGCCAAAATAAGAACACCACCCGATGGGTGGTGTTCTTATTTTGGCGTCCCGTGCGGGATTCGAACCCGCGTACCTACCGTGAAAGGGTAGTGTCCTAGGCCTCTAGACGAACGGGACTTCGTCGGTTGTCGCATCGGTGGTGGAGGTAAGCGGGATCGAACCGCTGACCTCTTGCATGCCATGCAAGCGCTCTCCCAGCTGAGCTATACCCCCTCCGGACGAGGCGCGCATTATAGGGATGGCCCCTCCCCCTGTAAAGGAAAGTCAGTCGGGAACACGCAGGCGTTCGGCGTCGATGCGCGCGAGCGTCGTTTCGCGGCCCAGCACCTCGAGAACCGCATCGATGGACGGGGTCTGCGGCTCGCCGGTCACCATGACCCGCAGGGGCATCGCGAGCTTGGGCATCTTGATCCCACGCTCGGCCACCACGGCCTTCATGCTGTCGCTGATGGCGACCCGATTCCAGTCGATACTCGCCAGCCGGACGCGAAGTGCGTCCACGGCAGCACCGAGCCCCACAGCGTAGTGCTGCTCGCGCAACGCCTCGGTCGGCTCGATCCGGCGATAGAAGTACACTGCCGCATCGGCCAGTTCGACGATGGTGCTGACCCGCTCCTTGAGCAGGGCGACGACCTTGGCTAGCGCCGGACCGTTCGACGGATCGCAGCCGTCCTGGCGCAGGAAAGGCTCGGCCAGGGCCGCGAGCCGCGCGTCGTCCGCCGCCTTCAGGTAGTGAGCGTTGAGCCAGAGCAGCTTCTCGGGGTTGAACTTGGCCGGGCTGCGGCTGATGTGGCCGAGGTCGAACCATTCCACGAACTGCTTCATGGAGAAGATCTCGTCGTCGCCGTGCGACCAGCCGAGCCGCGCGAAGTAGTTGTCGATCGCCTCGGGCAGGTAGCCTTCGTCGAAGTACTGCATCACGCTCACGGCCCCATGGCGCTTGGACAGCCGCTCGCCGTCCTCGCCCAGGATCATGGGCACGTGACCGAAGCGCGGTACCTCAGCGCCCAGCGCCCGGTAGATGTTGATCTGCCGCGGCGTGTTGTTGACGTGATCGTCGCCACGGATGATGTGCGTCATCCGCATGTCGATGTCGTCCACCACCACCCCGAAGTTGTAGGTGGGGACGCCGTCGGCGCGCATGATCACCAGATCGTCCAGTTCGGTGTTGGCGATGCTGATCTCGCCTTTCACCAGATCGTCCCAGGTCACCACCCCGTCGTCCGGGTTGCGGAAGCGCACGATGGGCGGCACCCCGGCCGGCGGGGTTCGGCCCTTGGCATTCTCCGGCCGCCAGCGGCCGTCGTAGCGCGGCTTCTCGCCGCGGGCGCGCTGCTGCTCGCGCATCTCGTCCAGCTCTTCCTTCGAGGCATAGCAGTGGTACGCCTTGCCCGCGGCGATGAGCTGCCCGCAGACCTCCCGGTACCGGTCGAGCCGCTGCATCTGGTAGAACGGCCCTTCGTCGTAGTCGAGGCCAAGCCAGTCCATGGCGTCGAGGATGGCCTGGGTCGACGCCGCCGTGGATCGCTCCACGTCCGTATCCTCGATCCGCAGCACGAACGTACCGCCGTGCCGGCGCGCGAACGCCCACGAAAACAACGCGGTGCGAGCGCCACCGATGTGGAGATAGCCCGTAGGACTGGGGGCGAAGCGGGTGCGGATCATGGGGCTCGAAGGGCGTGCCGGGGCCGAAAAACCCGCGATTGTACCCTCGCCCGCCCGGCGTTTGACCCGCCGTCGGCCCCTGTGCTCTAATCCGCCGCTCTTTTCGGCGGGGCGGTTAGCTCAGCGGTAGAGCACTGCCTTCACACGGCAGGGGTCACTGGTTCGATCCCAGTACCGCCCACCATAAAAACAACAAGATGTAGGGCCCCGACCGAAACGTACGCCATGCCGTACGGAAACGCGGTCTGCTGCGGGCGAACGAGCGCCGCGCGGGCCCCGAACGTCACGCCATCTCGTTCGATGCGTTGTGCACTTCGATGCCGAGCGACCGCACGGTCCTTTCGTGCTCCGGCGACAGGTGCACGGCCAGAGGGCCATGGACCGGCGTCAGCACTGTCGGGATGTTGTTGTGCCGGAAGAACCGGACCATGTCGTGGGCAGCCCAGTAGCCGTCCGCCGCCCGAAAGAAGGTCAGGCTCGGGGGAATGTGCATGCAGGAGCCCTTCGGCGCGTTGCGCAGGATCGTCGTGATGGTCTCATGGCACGCGGCCCATTGCGTCGCCGTGAGGCTTGCAGCAACACAGAAACCGGTCGGCTTCTCCATGGCATTCCTCCCTGATCGCGCCAAGCCTGGGTTTCTTGTCTCGGCAGGCAGTCAGAACGACGGGATGCGTTCCAGTTCCGGCAACGGCGCGCACGAATGCACGAATCGAGTCGTCGCAAGGCGACGGCGCATCGCGGATTCCCTCAGGTTTGTGCCGTGACCGACAACATGCGGCTGCGGGATGCGGCCTCAGCTCGGCCCCGGCGTGAGATTCGCGTAAGCGATCCCGCCATCCACCGCGATGGTGTCACCCACCACGTAGTCACCGGCGCGCGAAGCCAGGTAGATCGCCGCCCCCGCCATGTCTTCGTCCCGACCGATGCGGCGCAGCGGCGTGCGCGCTGCGACCTGGTCGGCGTTGTCGCGCGCCGCGCGATTCATCTCCGAAGCGAACGGTCCGGGCGCGATGCCCGTCACGACGATGCGATCAGCCACCAGCTTCGCGGCCATGCGGCGCGTGAGGTAGATCAACGCGGCCTTGGACGCGTGGTACGAATACGTCTCGAGCGGATTCAGGCGAATGCCGTCGATGGAAGCGATGTTGATGACCTTGGACGGCCGCTCGTCGCTGGCACCTGCCTTCAGCATGCCGTGCAGCGCCTGGGTCAGGAAGAACGGCGACTTCACATTGAGGTTCATCACCTTGTCCCAGCCGCTCTCGGGAAACTCGTCGAAGTCCGCTGCCCAGGCGGCACCGGCGTTGTTGACGAGGATGTCGAGGTGCGGTTCGCGGCGGCCGATCGCCTCGGCGAGCGCCTTGCAACCGGCCACGGTCGAGAGGTCCTGCGGCAGCGAAACGCAGGTGCCGCCCTGGGCCGAGAGTTCTGCCGCCGCGGCATCGCACGCATCGGCCTTGCGTGCGGAGATATAGACCTTCGCACCGTACTCGAGGAACCCTGCGGCGATCATCCGGCCGATGCCGCGCGATCCACCGGTGACGAGTGCGGTCCGGCCTTCGAGTGAAAACAGCGTCTTCATCATGGGGAAAGGTGGCGCGGTGGAGTTGATCGGTAAAAGGGCAAACCTACCACGGTCCGACATTGCTCGTTCAGCAGCCGTGCCCTACCCAGGACCTACCGTTTTCCCTCACCCCCGGCCCCTCTCCCGGAGGGAGAGGGGAGAACAGCCGATCGGTTCCGGGATACCAATCAGCAGCAGACTGGCGGCATGGTTCTCTCCAGCACGGGGCACACGGGCGTGGGACCGGGCCGTTACAATCCCCAACCGTGACCGAGCGAACCGCCGCTGTTCCCGAGGCACTCGTCGCGCTGCGCGAGGCGAGTGTCACCTACCCGACCGGCGTTGCGGCGCTGGGCACGACGACCCTTGCGGTCGCGCCCGGCGAGTTCATCTCGCTCATCGGCCCCTCCGGCTGCGGCAAGAGCACGCTGCTGCGGCTTGCAGCGGGATTGCTCGAGCCCACCACCGGCACGGCCGTGCGGGCCGACGACACGAGGCTCGCCTTTGTCTTCCAGAGCCCGACCTTGATGCCGTGGGCCGACGTACGCCGCAACGTGCGCCTGCCGCTCGAACTCGGAGGCGTTGCGAACGCCGATGCCAAGGTGACCGAAGCGCTGCGCACCGTCGGTCTGGCCGATTTCGACCGCGCCTACCCGCGCGAACTGTCCGGCGGCATGCAGATGCGCGTTTCGATCGCGCGTGCCCTGGTGACGGAGCCGAGCCTGCTGCTGATGGACGAGCCGTTCGGCGCCCTGGACGAGATCACGCGTGAGCGCCTGGACGACGAACTGCTCGCCCTATGGGCGCAGCGCCACCTGACGGTACTGTTCGTCACCCACAACATCTATGAAGCGGTCTACCTGTCGACCCGGGTCCTGGTCATGTCACCGCGCCCCGGACGCATCACCGGTCAACTCGAGATCGACGAACCGTACCCACGCACGGATGCCTTGCGCGTCACCGACCGGTTCGTCAAGCGCTGCCAGCATCTGAGCAGTCTCATGGCCGCGAACGAAGGGGTCCGATGAAGCGCGCACAACTCTTCGAGTGGCTGGCACCCATCGTCGTGGGCTGCATCGTCCTGGTGGTCTGGCAGGCGTTGGTGGACTTCTTCGAAATACCCTCGTACCTGGTGCCGGGCCCGTGTCTGGTGGCCAAGACGCTGGTGGCCGATCGGGTGGTGTTGCTCCATTCGCTGGGGTTCACCCTCGCGGTGGCGATCCTCGCACTGACAGCGTCCATCGTGATCGGCGTCGTGGTCGCCTTCGTCTTCGTCCAGAGCCGCGCGCTGGAGATGAGCCTCTTCCCGTACGTCGTGCTGCTGCAGGTCACGCCCATCGTCGCCATCGCGCCGCTCATCATCATCTGGGTGAACGATCCGCTCCCGGCCCTGGTGATCTGCGCCACCATCGTCGCGCTGTTTCCGATGATCTCCAACACCACGCTCGGCTTGAAGAGTGTGGATACGGGGCTGCTGGATCTGTTCCGATTGAACGGTGCCACACGGTGGCAGACGCTCGTCCGGCTGCGCGTGCCGACCGCCCTGCCCTATTTCTTCGCAGGATTGAAGATCTCCACCGGGCTCGCGCTTATCGGTGCCGTGGTCGCGGAATTCGTCGCCGGTACCGGCGGGACCGCCTCCGGCCTCGCCTACCAGATCCTCCAGGCGGGCCTGCAGCTCAACATCCCGCGGCTGTTCGCGGCATTGGTGCTGATCACCGTGACGGGTGTCGTGCTGTTCCTGATCGCGAGCCTGCTCGGCTGGCTCGCGCTGCGCCGCTGGCACGACAGCGCCATCACGCGTTCATAGCTTCCTCGGTGCGAGCAGGAAGTCGCCGGCCTCGTGGCCCGCGAACCGGATCGGCGCGTACTCGGGGATCTGTTCGACACCGAGTTTCATCGCCGCGCGCGCCACGTTGCCGGCGAGCCGTTGATACAGCGCCAGGCCGTCGACCGGCGTGCGATTGGCGCGCAGCGTGTCGAGCAGCGCCTGGGCGAAGACGGAATGCTTCGATCCGGCCTCGCCATCGACCACGGGCTTCAACCCGCCGGAGCTCAACACCGTGCGCGAGCGCCAGATGCCCTTCCGGTTCGATGCCGGTGGTTGCTCGAACACGGCGCGGGTCATCGCACCAGCGTAGCAGGTGTCGGCGATGATCAGCGCTTGCCGCGCGGCCATGGCGTTCAGCAGGTCGGTCACCGCCACGTTCGAGATCCAGTTCGCCGGGCTGTCCGGTTCCGCATCGATGGGCAGCCAATGGCCGCGCAGGTTGGCGCGATCGAGCTCGCCGTGGCCCGCGTAGTAGAGGATGAAGCTGTCGTTCTCGGTGAGCTTCTCGCGGAATTCGTTCAGCTTGGACAGGATGTCGTAGCGGCTCGCGTTGGTCATCACCGTGACCTGATAGCCGTAGCTGTTGGCGAGCACGTCGGCGATGGCTTTCACGTCGTCGATCGCCGTCTCGAGCTTGGGCAGCTTGCGGTAGTCGTTGTTGCCGATCAGCAGCGCGTAGCCACGCTTTGGCGCCGCAAGGGAAAGCGACTTCGGTGCCGCCAGGCCGCGCGTGCCGTCGAGATCGGGCACCAGCGTGAAGTCGGTCTGGATGCGCGTGCCGGCGGCATCCACGGCCACGACCTTCACCGGCGTGTCCTTGCCGAGCACGGCGATCTCGGTGCGGAACAGACCGTTGCGATCCGGCGTTTCCTTGTGGTCGTTGATGGTGAGCGAGATCACGCCGCCTGGTGCGGTCACCTTGCCGATCAGCGGCAGCACCGTGAGACCGGAGCGCACCAGGGCGGTCGGATTGCCACGCGTCTGCACCACCGGCGGGTCGATGATCTGGATGCTCGGGCCGTTGCCGCCGGCTGCCGGTGCCGGTGCATTGACGGATGGTGTCGCCGGGCGCGGCGCTTCGATCGGACCGTCGTCGGGCAAGCCCGCCGCCTTGCGATACCACTTCTGTGCCTCCGCGAGATCCTTCTTCACGCCCAGGCCCTGCTCGAACAGAAAGCCGAGATTCGACTGGGCTCGCGCGTTTCCCTTCTCGGCCGCCATGCGGTACCACCGCGCGGCCTCTTCGAAGTTCGGCGTGACACCGAGACCCTTCTCGTGAATCTCGCCGACGTAGTTCTGCGCCTGCAGATCCCCGCCATTCGCCTGGGCCAGCCAGACACCGAGCGCCGTCGACAGATTCGCCCGGTCGTAGGCGATGTACTCGCCACCTCGGATCTCGCATTCGGCGGCAGAAGTCTTCACCGGACGTCGCGGGGTGAGGAACGTCATCTGCCCGCCCAGCTTGCGCACTTGCCCCGGCAGCAGGCAGTCGACGATCAACCAGCGGTCGGCGGTGGTCGAGCTCTCGACCGCAGCCTGCGTGCCCACGGACGGGGCAAGGAGTACCGCCGTGAAGATACTGAACGCGATCGCGATGTTGCGCATCGTCAGAACTCCACGCGGCCGCCGACCACCACGGCGTGATTGGTCATCTGCGCCCGGCCGTACATGCCTTCGTACTGGATGAACGCCGCGCGGCCATTGGCGAACTGCGCCGCAAGACCGGCCCCGACGTTGAAATAGGTCTTGTCGGGCGTGTCGGTCGGAATGGCGAACAGCGTGCGGATCGGATCGGCCACGAGGCTGCCACTCAACTCACGGACGGCCTGCCGCTGTTCGCGCTCGAACTCGATGCGCACGCTGGGCGAGAGCACGCCCCAGGAGCGGCTGATCGCATAGGACGCCTGCCCGCCGAGTGCGGTGGTCAAGGACGTGGCGGCCTGGCGGGAGACATCCATTTCGCTGCCGGTGCTGCCGGTTTCGGTGAAGTTGTCCACGTCCACTCGGATGTAGCCGACGCGCACGTAGGGCCCGAACGAGAGCGCGCCGCGGTTCGCGTTCCAGCCGACGGATACGCTGCTACCCAACTGCCGACCGTTGGTGGCGCCCAGTGCATCGGTGACGCCGATTGCACGTCGCGTGTCGTAGCGATTCATCCCCAGGGTCGCGATGAAATCGACATAGAGCTTGCCGTGATACCACGAGCCATAGAGCGAACCGGCCACGCCGTTTGCCGAGGCATCGCCATAGTCGGCATCGAATGAAGACTTCGCGCGCACGGCCCCGAGGGCGGCACCCACGACCAGGTTGTCGGTGAAGCGGTAGTCCACGCCGCCGGTCAACCCGGCAGTGCGAGTGTCGTAGCCGCGCGTGTTCGCCGTGGCGTCGCGCGTGCCGAAGCTGCCCTGCCCGTTGAGGAACAGGCCGAAGCGCCCGCCCAGCGCCTCCTGGGCGGCAACCGCTGCGGCCTCGTCGGTGGCCTGCGACAGGGCCACGATGCGAATGTCGCCTGCCGCCGGAGCCATCGCGTTACCGAAGATGCTGACTGCCGGTCCACCCGAACGCAATTCGCGAATCCGCCGCGCGACGTTGCGCATCTGCACGAACGTGGTGTCGATGCCGATCTGCGGCAGCAGCACGAAGGTCTTGAGCCCGTCCACCGCCGCCTGCTCGTCGTTAGTGATGGCGATGCGAATGACACGCGGCGGCACCACCACCGCCGCGAGCTGGATATTGACCGGCAACGCAGCCACCACGATGCGCGTGCCCGGTGAGGGGCCCAGCTGAACCACTGCGCTCGCTTCGCCGTTGGCATTGGTGGCGCCGGAGGTGCTGACGATACGATCGCCTTCGCGGGGATTCTCGATCGCCCAGTTGAGCGTTCGTTGCGACAGTGGACTGTTCTCCACGCTGACTCGCACGGTGACGGTGACGCGATCGCCATCGCGTGACACCGGCAACGCATCGATGTTCTGGGACCAGGCACTGCCGATCGACACCAGCATCAGTGCGGGCACAGCGCCGATTCCCATGCCGATGCGCCAGACGGTACGTGACCAATGCGGCGAGCTAACGCGACCAACGGCCGCGATCAGTTGCAAGAGGGCTATGAGGATCATCGCAGTCTCCGTGGCGGGTGGCGTCTTGTGCACTCGCGCACCGGTGCGGGAGCCACCTGCAACAGCCTTCCGCTGAAGCCTGCAACCTGCCCCGTACCGGCGCGCCGGGAGGGTTGCGATGCACGCATCCCTCACCCTTGAATTCCCGTACCGCGGAGCTGCCGGTCTTACGAGGTTTGTGCGAAATTACCGGGCGGCGGGCGGTGAATTCACCAGCGCATTCACACCCGATCGCGATGGCGATTCAGCGACGCGCCTTAGGTGCACGGAGCTTTCCCTCACCCTCGGTCCCTCTCCCGGAGGGAGAGGGAGGCAAACCGCGGCGGCAAGCCCCTCTCCCTGCGGGAGAGGGGTTGGGGTGAGGGGAGCCACCATTGACCTCGCAGAGGTTGGCGCAGCCAACCTCTCCCTCCGGGAGAGGGACCGAGGGTGAGGGAAACCTGGCGGCGTCAGCGTCGAAGCCGCACTACCGAATCACGCAGACCGCCTCGCCCATGCTGAACACTTCGAGCGGACGGTTGTCGCCCGGTCGCGTGAAATTCATGCTGCCGCCCGGGCCAGCGGGCGAGTTGGCGTTGACCGGCTCTTCGAGGATCAACCGGCCGAACTGCCAGCACCGCAAGGTGAGGCCGCGCTCCGCCGGCTTGGCGTCGATGCCCGCGACATTCTTCGTGCTCTTGGTCGCTATGGATGGCGCTTCGCCGGATGGCGTGGTGACGGCTGCGGACAGTACCGGTGACGTGGCGCAAGCACTTGCGAGCACGAGAACCGTCAAGGCGGAACGAAGTCTGGGTTGCATGGCATTACCTCTTCGACTCTAGCGCACGTTCATGGTGTAGGCAGCGACCGCGGTGCCGCCGTTCGCCACGAACGCGCTATGGACTTCCTCGAGCGAGCTCACCTGCAGCGGCTCGAAGTCGACGCCCCGTACCGCTTCCGGCAGGGCCGCGAGAACTTCCTTCGGTGCCGCGAAGCACGCGACCGTCTCGGGTTTGCCGCGTTCGCTCGCCACGAGCTGGAACTTCATGGCACCCGGCAGTTCGAGCGGCCGCGCCGCCGGTACCAACGGATCGCGCAGGAACCGGTTCGGGAAGAAGCGCTGCACCTGGCCTTCGTCGTTGTGGAGGTAGCAGTAGACATAGGCGTCGCGGTTCGGCTGGATCGACAGGGCCACGGGCTCCCCGCGCTTGTAGACCGGCTTCGCGTTGCGGCTGACGATGGAGAGTGCGAGATCCGGTTGGGGCGCCGCGCTCCTGGGCGCTTCCACCGGGGCCGCCGCGAGGTCGGCGCTTGCCTGGGGCAACTGACCGTTGACGATCGCCTTGAAGAGCTCCAGATCGGCCTTCGGCTCCTTGCTCATGCCGAGCGCGGTGCGCACCTTGACGGCGGCGTCCGCCAGTTGGGGATTGCCCTCGCCGTCCAGCGGCCCGGTGTAGTAACCCTTCAAGCGCGCGTGCTTCTGCAGAAAGAAGATGAGCTCGGTCCCGTTCGCTTCCATCGCGTAGAACCAGTCCGCGAGTTCTTCCTGCACCTCGGGCGCGTTCGGATCGGCGCCGAGGCAGGTCCAGTAAGGCACCTTCGCCAGCTTGCCGAAGAGCTCGATGGACGCGAGCTCCACGAGGTTGCGCAGCGCCTGCGCATTGCCCTCTGCCTTGTTGAGAGTCGTGCTGAAGTTGACCCCGAGCTTTTGGTAGCGCGCGTCGCCGTCGGCGCCGCTGCCGGACTTGAAGATCACCACGGCGTTGCGCGAGCTCACGCCGGGAATCACGGAGAGGTCCGCGGTGCTCAGCATGGTGAGATCGATGCCGAGGATGGTCGCGGTCGCCGACCGGCCGTAGCCCGCCACCAGGTCCTCGCCGAAGCCGAAACCGAACTCGGCCGACTTCTTGGCGACGTTCTCGTCGAACTGGCTGATGGACCCGCGGATGTCGAACTCGGGCACCACGGCGTACGCGTTCTTGCGTTCCGCATCGCGCAGGAAGCCGATCAGGTTGCCGGAATCCGCACCATAGGCCACGAGCCGGATGGCGCGGCTGCGGCGGTTCATGTCGGACACGGCAGAAATGAGCATGTCCTTGGTGCCGGCGTTCACCTTCTTGGTCTGGTCGGTAAGGTCCTCGACCAGTACCGACACGTCGCGCACGCCGTGCTGGAGCATGAGGCCGTCCATGCAACGCAGCGCCGCGGAAAAATTGGTGATGGACCGGAACGGCTTGCGCTCGGGCCCCTTCTTCACTTCCTCGATTTTCTGTTCCACCGGACGAACCACGCGGGTCGCGTCGCAGCCGGAGAGCGTGACGGCGACAGCGACTACGACTGCGGTGAGGTTGGCCGTGATGCAGGTACCGCGCTCCCTCACCCTCTGTCCCTCTCCCGGAGGGAGAGGGAAGCCACCCTTCACCTCGCAGAGGTTGGCGCAGCCAACCTCTCCCGGAGGGAGAGGGAAGCCACCAGTCACCTCAACGAGGTTGGCGCAGCCAACCTCTCCCGGAGGGAGAGAGATGCTTGCTCCCTTCTCCCTCCGGGAGAAGGGTTGGGGATGAGGGGAACACTCGAGGTATCCGCGCGTATCCATGGCCCTAATCCTTGCACTTGTTGTTGGAGTTGATGATGTCGCCCTTCACCACCACGATGATCTCCTTGGGGCCGGAGAATCCCGGGCGACCGCCCTGCGAGTTGCCGATGTCGATGTTGCCGCAGCCACCGCCACCGTCGCCGGCCGAATCCTCGGTGAGGCTGCGTCGCTGCGTGTTCTGTTTGGCACGCTGCTTCGCCACCTTGGCGCGAGTGAGGTCCTCCAGGCTGTCGTCCACCTCCAGCTCGACGGCATGGCCGCCCCCCGCCTGCAGGCCTATGGCCAATGCCACCAGGATTGCCGATCGTTTCAGGTTCATCGTCCATTCCTCCATCGGGCACGCGCCGGGGCTCGTGACCCCGGCGCGCTACGACTGCGAGCGTCGAGCTCGTCCGATCAGTTGTCGGCGTTGCCGACGTTGATCTTCTGCGTGTTCGCGAGACCGCTCTGCGATTGCGCGATGTTCTTCGCCGCGACGTTGGTCTTGGCGCCCGTGAACAGGCCCGCGTTGGCGTTGCCGATGCGCATCGACTGGCTGTTGGCGAGACCGGACTGGGTCTGCTTCAGGTTCTCGACCTTCACGTTCGACTCGGCACTGGAGAAGAGGCCGGCCTTGGCATTGCCGACTTCCATCTTCTGCGTGTTCGCAAGACCGGACTGCGACTGGCTCAGGTTCTTCGCGTTGACGTTGGACTTGGCACCGGAAAACAGGCTCGCCTCGGCATTGCCCACCTTCATCTGCTGCGAGTTTGCGAGACCGGATTGCTTCTGCTTCAGGTTGTCGACCTTCACGTTCGACTCGGCACCGGCGAAGAGGCCGGACTTGGCGTTGCCGATCTCCATCTTCTGCGTGTTCGCGAGGCCGGATTGCGACTGGCTCAGGTTCTTCGCGTTCACGTTGGTCTTGGACCCGGCAAACAGGCTGCCCTTCGCATTGCCGACATCCATCGACTGGCTGTTGGCGAGGCCGGACTGGTTCTGCTTGGCGCCGTCCAGCTTGACGTTGGTCTGGTTCTGGGCGAAGGCCGTGGTAGCCATCAGGGCGATGGCAGCGGCGATCGCGGTCTTGGTCATCGTTTTCATGTGCATCTCCTTCTCACTTCGTCTGCTTCAAGAAAGGCCGGTGCAGACCGGCCGGAAGTCCCGATCAGGGCTCGGGATCGGCCTCACTCGGCGGCGTGGAACTCCACGCGACGGTTCTCCGGTGCGAACGGATTGGCGGGGATCAGCGGCGCGGACTTGCCGCGGCCGAGCACCACCAGCGATTCGGCGGGGATACCGTGGCGTGCCACGAGAAATTGCTTGACGGCAGAGGCCCGTTGGCGCGAGAGCCGCACGTTGTAGTCGGCGGCGCCGTGCGCGTCGGTGTGACCTTCGATGACGATGCGCTGGATGCCGCCGGTCATCTTGATGCCCTCGGCCACCGCGTCGAGCGGCGTGATCATCTCGGGCAGGATCTCGGCTGAGTTGTAGCCGAACTGCACCTGCAAGGCGACGCTGGAGGGTTCGGACTCCACCGGCGGTGCGGCCGGCGCCGGTGCCACCGCGGCAGTCTGGACAGCGTGGCCGGCTGCCGCGCTGGCGTCGGCGATTACGCGAGTCTCCTGCACTTCGTCGGAAGAAAGCTTGAGTCCGCGCATGCGCACCTTGGGTGCGGTCGCGATGGCGCCGGGGCCTTGCAGCACTCGTGCGATGGTCGCGGGATCGGGACGTTCGCCTTGCCGGTAGAACACGACATCACCGGCGTTGGCCGCGCCGATGAAGGCGCAGACGATCAATGCGGACGACATTGAACGATGGGATGGGGCTTTCATGTCGATGCTCCTCGTGGTGCACGCCCACGCCGCGCGGCGGATTGCCGTGCAGCGTGAGCACATCGGTCTATTCCGCCGCGGCGACGGCGAGTTTCCGAGACTGCGCGCCCGCCAGCTCGGTGCCGACCTGCAGCGGCGTCACGTAGTCGTCCTCGCAAGCCGCTTCGTGTCCCTCGCCGTCGAATTCCTCCAGACTGCGGCGCAGCTTGCGGCGCGCCTTGAAGAGGCGCGACTTCACGGTGTTCTCGGGGCAGTCCTGGAGACGCGCGATCTCGGCGAGCGACAATCCATCGACCAGCGCGTACTGCACGCACTGCTGCTGTTCGAAGGGCAACGCTTCGAAGCCGAGCAGCAGGCAGTCGCGCCGCTGCCGGTCCGAGACCATGTGATACGGATCCTCGTGCGCCGGTGCCGGCAACTCGGCGGCGGCGTCGAGATCGTCATGACCGGGACGACGGGCACGCAGCACGTGCAGGGCCTTGTTGCGTGCGATTCCCAGCAACCAGGTGGTGAAGCGGCACGCATGGTTGAAGCTGTCGGCACGCCGCCAGACTTCGTACATGGTGTCGATGACGACCTGTTCGGCTTCGTGCGGATCGCGCAACGACCGCAGCGCGAAGGCATAGACCCGCCGACCGTAGATGCGGTAGAGCTCGTCGAAGCTGCGCTCGTCTCCACCGACCACCCGTGCCACCAGATCGGCAGCCAACTGCTCGTTGCAGGCTCTCATTTTTCCCACCTCCCTGCGGTTTCACGTCGCGGTTGCGACATGGGACGCATGGTGGGCTGGAGGCCTCTCCCGGCGCTGTGAAGGAAGTCACAAACCGGGTGCGGGGGAATACCCCCCGGCGCCGGGGGTGGTGCCGGAGCCTCGAGTCTGGTCCGCTGGCCCCGGGCCAGCGGTTGCTCCCTACCAGCTGTTAGGCAGCTTTCGCCGTATGACCAGGCGGCGTTCGGCGTCCGTCTCGAGATAGCCGCCGGTTTCCAGGTCCTTCATGATCCGGCTCACCATCTCGCGCGAGGAGCCGATGCGCTTGGCGATCTCCTGGTGGGTCAGGCGCTCCTCGACCACCAGCGCCCCGTCGCGCTCCAGGGCGAGGTCGCGCAGCAAGGCGACGATGCGGCCGAACACGTCCTTCAGCGCCAGGGTCCGGGCGCTTTCGGTGAGACGGCGGACGCGCCGGGCCAGTCCCTTCAGGAGTTGCAGGGCGAGATCGGGGTTCTGGGCAAGGCACTCTTCGAAAGCGGCCCGCGACAGCACCAGCACGTGGCAGGGTTCCAGCGTCGCCACCGACGCCGATCGCGGGGCGTCGTCAAGCAGCGCCAGTTCGCCGAAATACTCGCCCTCGCCATGGGTGGCGAGCACGAACTCGCGTCCGTTGGCGTCGGTGAGGTAGGCGCGCACCCGCCCGGAACGGATCACGTACAAGGCCGACGCTTCGTCGCCTTCGTGGATGACGACGGTCTGCTTCGGATAGCGGCGCTCGACACAGCGACTCATGAGGCGGTCGAGGCTCTCGGGTGCCAAGCCTTCGAACAGGGGAATCGGGGGATGCATGCGATGGATCGTGTGCGATACGAAGAACGCAATATGCAAGAGCTCGCATGCTGCTCGCAAGCGTGGGCCTTGCCGACCGGCGCGCACCCGCATACGCTCGCGACTCCCGACCCGATGGAGCCGTCCCATGCGCACGATCGAACGCCTTGCCCGCTCGTCGTACGGCATTGCCCGCTGGTGCTTCCTGCTGGTGGCGCTGGGCACCACGACGGCGCACGCGGAAGAGAAGTTCATCTTCCTCACCAACTGGTACGCACAGGCCGAGCATGGCGGGTTCTACCAGGCGCAGGCCGAGGGCATCTACAAGAATCGCGGGCTCGACGTGGACATCCGCATGGGCGGGCCACAGGTCAACGTCATGCAGCTGCTGCTCGCCGGCCGCGCGGATGCGGTCATGGGCTACGACCTGCAGACCATCAAGGCAGTGGAACAGGGCCTGCCGATCATCACCATCGGCGCAGTGTTCCAGAAGGATCCGGCGGCGCTCATCGCGCATCCGGACGTCAAGGCGATGGAAGACCTGAAGACCCGCACGCTGTTGATCGGCCAGGCGAGCGAGACCACGTTCTGGCCGTGGCTCAAGGGTCGGTACGGATTCACCGATGCGCAGAAGCGTCCGTATGCGTTCAGCGTGCAGCAGTTCCTGGTCGACAAGAAGGTCGCACAGCAGGGCTATGCGACGTCGGAGCCGTACGCGATCGAGAAGGCGGGCATCAAGCCGGTCGTGTTCCTGCTGGCGGACCTCGGCTACCCGCCCTACGCGCAGACCATCGTGACCACGGGCAAGGTACTCAGGGACCGTCCCGATGCCCTGCGTGCCTTCCTGCAGGCGACGGCCGAAGGCTGGAAGAGCTACCTCGCGAATCCGGCGCCCGGCAATGCCCTGGTGAAGAAGGCGAACCCGGAGATGAAAGACGACATGCTCGCCTTCGGCGTGGCGAAGATGAAGGAATTCGCGCTGGTGACCGGTGGCGATGCGGCCAGCGTCGGCATTCTCGGCATGACCGACGCGCGCTGGAAACAGACCTTCGAATTCATGAAGGGTGCCGACCTGGTGGGGGACGACGTCGACTATCGCAAGGGCTACACGCTGGAGCTGGTGAAGTCGGTGCGGGTACTGCCTTAGGTCTCGACGCGATCAAGGCTACTGCGTCGCTGATTGGAAGCGTGCGTGCCCCCACCCCAACCTTCCCCCACCAATGGTGGGGGAAGGGGTGTACATCCCCTCCCCCGGCTTCGCCGGGAGAAGGGCTACACACCGGAGCTGGTGAAGTCGGTGCGGGTACTGCCTTAGGTCTCGACGCGATCAAGGCTACTGCGTCGCTGATTCGAAGCGT
>LNFM01005581.1_pt1 | contig 54640 bp, 50 predicted proteins | sample 596031 | NCBI WGS metagenome assembly LNFM01 (sample SAMN04254537, study PRJNA301005) | activated carbon metagenome | isolation source: dual media filters at the Ann Arbor, Michigan drinking water treatment plant | place: USA: Ann Arbor
AGAGCGACGTGACCGACGCGCAGTACCAGGAGTTCTACAAGCAGATCAGCTACGACCAGGAAGCGCCGCTGGCCTACACGCACAACCGCGTCGAAGGCCGCACCGAGTACACGCAGCTGCTGTACGTGCCGGCCAAGGCGCCCTTCGACCTGTGGAACCGCGACAAGCGCGGCGGCGTGAAGCTGTACGTGAAGCGTGTCTTCATCATGGACGACGCCGAAGCGCTGATGCCGGTCTACCTGCGCTTCGTCAAGGGCGTGATCGACAGCGCGGATTTGCCGTTGAACGTGAGCCGCGAGCTGCTGCAGGAAAGCCGCGACGTGAAGGCCATCCGCGAGGGCAGCACGAAGAAGGTGCTCGCCATGCTGGAGGACGTGGCCGAGAACCAGAAGGACAAGTACGCCGAGTTCTGGAAGCAGTTCGGCGCCGTGCTGAAGGAAGGCATGGGTGAAGACCACGCCAACCAGGAACGCCTGGCCAAGCTGCTGCGTTTTGCCAGCACCACCGCTGACGAGGGCGTGAGCCTGGCCGACTACGTGGGCCGCATGAAGGAAGGCCAGGAGGCCATCTACTACATCACCGCCGACACCCTGGCCGCCGCCAAGAACAGCCCGCAGCTGGAGATCTTCCGCAAGAAGGGCATCGAGGTGCTGCTGCTCATCGACCGTGTCGACGAGTGGATGCTGAGCCACTTGTACGAGTTCGACGGCAAGTCGCTGCAAAGTGTGGCCAAGGGCGGCATCGACCTCGGTCAGCTGCAGGACGAGGAGGAAAAGAAGCAGGCCGAAGCCACGGCCGAGGCGCTGAAGCCGCTGATCGAGCGCCTGAAGGGCAGCCTGCAGGACCGTGCCAAGGACGTGCGCGTGACCACGCGCCTGGTGGATTCACCGGCCTGCATCGTGGTCGACGAAGGCGACATGAGCGGCCACCTGGCGCGCATGCTGAAGCAGGCCGGGCAGAACGCGCCTGCAGCCAAGCCCATCCTCGAGATCAACGCCGAACACGCGCTGGTCAAGCGCCTGGATTCGGCCGAGGGCAGCGAACGTTTCGACGACCTGGCGCACATCCTCTTCGACCAGGCGGTGCTGGCCGAAGGCGGCCACCTGGAAGACCCGGCGGCCTATGTGAAGCGGGTGAATGCCTTGCTGACGGCCTGAACTGGAGCCCCCAAGCTCGCTGGCGCTCGCTACCCCCCGAGGGGGCCGTCCGCCGACGGCCCGGCACAGCCGGTTCCGTGGCGGGGAGCTTGATCTCTAGGTCTTGCGGTCCCGGCAGTCAGGCGAAACCGTCGCCGTCGAAGCTCACGTCTTCATCGACGCCCCCGCGGTGCCAGCGCGCCGCGGGGGCGTTGTCCATCAGGGCGGCCGTCTCAAGCATGGCCTCGATCTGCTCGCGCAACTGCGTGGTCTGCTGGTTCCAGTAGGCGGCGGTGCCGAAAAACGGGAAGTTGCGCGGAAAGGTCGGGTCGCCCCAGCGTTCTGCCAGCCAGGCGCTGTGGCGCAGCATGCGCAGCGTGCGCAGCGGTTCGATCAGGGTGCGTTCTCGGTCGTCGAACGCGCAGAACTGTCCGTAGCCTTCCAGCATCGTGTTCAGCTGCTGCGCCATCGTCGTGTGGTCGCCCGAGACCAGCATCCACAAATCTTGCACCGCCGGGCCCTGCATGGCGTCGTCCAGGTCCACCACATGCGGCGCACCGTCGCGCCACAGCACATTGCCGAGGTGGCAGTCGCCGTGCAGGCGCAAGGTCTGCAGCGGCTGGTCGGCAGGAAAGGCATCGAAGGCGGCGTTCACTGCGCTCAGCGCCTGCTCGCAGGCCTGTTGCCATGCCGGCAGTTCGGTCGGCGGCACGAAGCCACCTTCCAGCAGCAGCTTCAGCGCACGTTGGCCGTCGGCGCGGGCGTTCAGGTGGTGGCGGTGGGCAAATGGCCTTTGCCTGCCCACAGCATGCAGGCGCCCGATGAAGCGGCCCAGCTGGCGCAGCGCGGCGGGGTCTTCGAGCTCAGGCTCGCGCCCTGCACAACGCGCCGAGACACCGTAGCGGTGGCCAAAGCCGCAGGCCAGTGTGGGCGGCGTGCCCAGCAGTTGCACGCCGGGCGCCGCCTTCGGCAAGACCAGGGGCGGCACCACCGGCACCTCGGCGGCAGCCAGCTCCAGCGCAAAGCCGTGCTCCTCCAGGATCTGCGCGTCGCTCCAGCGCCCCGGGCGGTAGAACTTGGCCACCACGGCGCTGTGGCCTTCGTGCGCGTCTTCGAGGAAGACTTGGAAAACGCGGTTCTCGTAGGAATTCAGTTGCAGCACGCGCCCGTCGCCGCGCAGGCCCACGGCATCCAGGGCGTCCAGAACCTGCTGCGGGTCGAGTTGGCTGTAGTCCACGCGCTGCGCTCAGGGGCGCAGCGGGCGCGGTGGGTGGGTTGCAGGGCCATCGACGACGATGCCACCTCCGGAGCGGCTGTCCAGGCCGCCCGAGACCAGCGGGTCGGCCGCCGGCAGCAGCGAGCTGTAGCGCGACTCGACAAAGCTCGAATCGCGGAACTGCGAGTCGGCGAAGGCGGAATCTGGCCAGTGCGTGTTCTGGCGCGCCTGGCGGCGTGAGGCCACGGTGTTCGACAGACGCTCTCGCGTCAGGTCCACCGGGGTGGGCGCAGCCGGGGTCATGGCCGCGTTCAGCACCGGCAGCGGCAACAGGCCCTGCAACTCGGCCACCGAGGGCAGTTCATCCGGCCGGCAGCGCAGATAGCGCACGCGGCAGGCTTCCAGCACCGACTGCTTGATGAGCCGGGCGCGCCGCGAGCTGCTGCGTTCGGTTTCGATGTCGACCGCGGCCAGCACCCGCCCGCTGGCGCTGCAGATCGCGAAGGCCACGTGGCTGCCGGCCAGCAGGTCGTACCAGTAGCGTACGCGTCGGGGGTCCAGAGGTTGGCAGAAGCGCACCAGTGGCAGTTTGGCCAGCACCACGTGCTGCGGCAGGGCCTCACGCAGTTGCCGGTAGAGGCGCTTTTCGTCCGAGCTGAACACCGGGCGCGGCGACAAGGCCCACTCGGTGGGCAGCGGGCTGCTGCCAGGCTTGCGACTCTTGCGCAGCCACAGGAACGCAGCCATCAACGCAGCGGCCAGAGCCAAAGCCGCGGCGACGAGGGCGGGTGTCCAGGCAATCAGGGGCTGCATGAGAAGGCGCGGTACCCGGGCAACACATCAAGGGCAGGCGCTGGCAGCAAAGTCAGCGCCTGATGCAGGCGGATTATTGCCGCCGCGCCTGTCGCGCTGCGTCAGTCGAATGGGGGTGAAGCCGGCCCTTGGCCGGGGGTGGCGGTGCGCAGCGTCTGGAGTTTGAGGCGGAAGTCCAGGGCGGCCGCATGTTCACCCAGCAGTTCGCCGATCTGCGAACCCAGGGTCTCGCCAGACAGGGGCAGCACGGCCAGTGCTTCGCCGCCTTCGAGTTCGATGCGCGCACCGGCGCCCTGCACGATCGCCAGCATCGGCGTGTTCTCCGCCGCCAGGTGGATGTGCAGGGTGTGCACGCCCCGGTTGCGCGCCTGCATCACGGCGTGCTCAAAGAGCCGTGTGCCCAGTCCCTTGCCGCGCGCCATGGCCAGCACCGACAGCCCCAGCTCACCGTGTCCGGCGGTGCTGCCGCTGTCCAGCGCCAGGTGACCCAGCGCCACCAGGCGCAGGCGGCGGTCGAAAGTGCCGAAGACCTGGTCATGGTCGAAGTCCAGCTGCGCCGCGTAGGCCTGGAGGCGTTCGTCACTGACGACATGGCCGAATCGCCTGTGCCTGTCTTCGGCGTCCAGCGCAAGCAGGTGGGCGCACACTTGCCGGCGATGTTTTGCCGCCAGTGTCCGTATGGGCACCCAGTCGCGCAGACGCTGCAACACGCGCGCGCCGCAGCCCGACGCGGCGGTCGGTGCCGCTGGCAGCTTGATCGTGTTCAGGTCCATGGGCACCTCCGGGCTTGTGCAGCATGGTAGGCGATATATCTAGGGTTTACCCTCAAATGCCCGCTTGGGCTGCGCTCGCCGAAGGCCAGCCTCGCCGGCCGCCGGACCGGATATACTCACGGGCTTTCCTCGATTTTCGGCCGGGGAAGAAGCGCTTGCCCGATCTTCGGTTCACTGCACGCCCTGCGAGGCCGCCTTCACGAGCGGTTCCAAAGTCAGCGTCAGGCGAGCGATCCAGATTGCCGATGTTCTGCGCGCCGCCTCGATGCCCCAGGCTCAGAGGCAGCGCGTTATTCGAAAGACTCTCATGAAGACCTTCAGCGCCAAGCCGGCCGAAGTGACGCACGAGTGGTTTGTGATTGACGCCACCGACAAGGTGCTCGGTCGTGTTGCCAGCGAAGCAGCACGCCGTTTGCGCGGCAAGCACAAAGCCATTTACACGCCTCACGTCGACACCGGTGATTTCATCGTCGTCGTCAATGCCGACAAGCTTCGTGTCACCGGCGCCAAAGCCACTGACAAGATCTACTACCGGCATTCGGGCTACCCCGGCGGCATCTACGCCACCGCTTTCAAGGACATGCAGGCCAAGCACCCCGGCCGCGCCCTTGAAAAGGCCGTCAAGGGCATGCTGCCCAAGGGCCCGCTGGGCTACGCGATGGTCAAGAAGCTGAAGGTCTATGCCGGTGACACCCACCCGCACAGCGCTCAGCAGCCCAAGCCGCTTGAGATTTGAGGACGCTGCGATGATCGGAATTTGGAACTATGGCACCGGCCGCCGCAAATCGAGCGTGGCCCGTGTGTTCATCAAGAAGGGCAATGGCCAGATCCTCATCAATGGCAAGACCATCGATGATTATTTCGGCCGCCAGACCTCGATCATGATTGTTCGCCAGCCTTTGCTGCTGACGGGCAACAACGAGGCCTTCGACATCAAGATCAACGTGCACGGCGGCGGTGAATCCGGCCAGGCTGGCGCGGTGCGCCACGGCATCACCCGTGCGCTGATCGACTACGACACCGCGCTCAAGCCCGACCTGAGCCGTGCCGGTTTCGTCACGCGTGATGCGCGCGAGGTCGAACGCAAGAAAGTCGGCTTGCACGGCGCTCGCCGCCGCAAGCAGTTCAGCAAGCGCTGATGCTCCACAACAAGGCCACCTCCGGGTGGCCTTGTGCGTTGATGCACCCGCTTTCCTGATTTCAGGCCCCATGCGCTGGAAACTGCTGCGCCGCAGACTGTCGGTGAGTGCACCGCGCATGATCGTGCGCAGCCACCTGCCCTGGCCTTTGCGCTGGGCGGCGCTGGCGGTGATGTTCGGCTTTTCGGCCGCCATCGCCTTGTGGGCCTTTGAACTGGGCAAGGACCTGGCCGGCCTGGACCGCAACGACCAGGATGAACTGCTGCGCCTGCGCGCCGAGATCGTGCAGCTGCGCACCGACCACCAGCAAGCCACGCAGGTGGCCAACACGGCCGACAGCCTGCTGCGCACCGAGCGCGCCACGCAGGAACGCCTGGCGCAACAGTTGCGACAACTTGAAGCCGACAAACAGGCCTTGCGTGCCGACCTGGGCTTCTACGAACGCCTGCTGCCGACAACCGGCGAAGGGCTGCAACTGCGTGGCCTGCAGGCCGAAGTCAGCGCGCCGGGTCAGGTAAGGTACCAGTTGCTGATCGTGCAAAGCGGCAAGGCGCAAGCCGAGTTCAAAGGCCGATACGACCTGCTGCTGACCGGCCAGTTGGAAGGCAAGGCCTGGTCTCAGGCCCTGCCCGGTGGACCGCAGCTGCTGCAGATGCGCCAGGTTACACGGCTGGAAGGCTTGATCGACCACCCGCCAGAGGCCGTGATAAAAGCGATGCAGGTGAGGGTGATGGACGCCAAGGGCGTCACGAGGGCGACGCAGACCATCCATCTGTAGTCGCTGCGAACCGGAGACAAGTGCCATGTGGTTGAGCAAGAAGAAGCCGCCGCCGATCCGCAGCCTGGTGGGCGAAGGCATGGTGGTCACTGGCGATCTGGCCTTCACCGAAGGCCTGCGGGTCGACGGCGAAGTGATTGGTGACGTGGTGGCCAGCGGTGAGGGCCGCAGCATCCTGGTCATCAGCGACAATGCCCGCGTGCACGGGAAGGTGTCCGCCAGCCATGTCATCATCAACGGTGAGGTGCACGGTCCCATCCACTGCACCGAGTTGCTGGAACTGCAGCCCAAGGCACGTGTCACGGGTGACATCCGCTACGAAACGCTGGAAATGCACCCCGGCTCCAGCGTCGAAGGCGAACTGAAGCCCTTGAAGATGGCGGAAAAGCCCGCATTGAAGCTTGCAGCGTCCAACGACGCCTGATCCGATCTTGCCGAAAGCTCACCCGAAAGGCTGGCCATGAATGCAGTTGCCGAAGCACTGAACCCCGTCACCGATGACATGCCCCCGCCGCTGGTCTTCACCGACAGCGCCGCAGCCAAGGTCAAGGACCTGGTCGACGAAGAAGGCAACCCCGAATTGAAGCTGCGGGTCTTTGTGCAGGGTGGTGGCTGCTCGGGCTTCCAGTACGGCTTCACTTTCGACGAAGTGATCAACGAAGACGACACGCAGATGTCCAAGAACGGCGTCACGTTGCTGATCGATGCGATGAGCCTGCAGTACCTGGGCGGCGCCGAGATCGACTACAAGGAAGACCTGCAGGGCGCGCAGTTCGTGATCAAGAACCCGAACGCCACGACCACCTGCGGTTGCGGCTCTTCTTTCTCGGCCTGAGTCCTTGAGCTGAAGCGGCCCGCCCGGGCCGGTTCAGCCGGCCGGGTACAAGGCGCCCAGCACCCGCGGGCCTGCCGCGCCCGTGACGGCGGCCAGATTGCCCCGCTGCCGCGCCACGTGGGCCTGGGCCAACCAGGCAAAGGCCATTGCTTCCACCTGGTCGGGCGGCATGCCCGCGGCAGCCGTGCTTCGCACCTGTGCCTGCGGCGCCAGCAGCGAAGCCAGGCGCGACATCAGATGGGCGTTGAAAGCTCCACCGCCACACACCAGCAGCTCTTCGCAAGCGGGCGCATGACGCTGCAGGGCCTGGACCGCTGAGCGCGCCGTCAGCTCCGCCAGCGTGGCAATCACATCGCGCGCCTCCACCGACTGTTCAGACAATCGGTGGTCCAACCAGGCTGCATCGAAGAGATCCCGCCCCGTGCTCTTGGGTGGCGGGCGCTGGAAGAAGGGCTCGCCCAGCAGCCGGGACAGCAGTGCGGCATTGACCTGGCCACTGGCGGCCCATTGGCCGCTGGCGTCGTAGGCCCGTCCCTGGTGCCGCTGGCACCACAGGTCCATCAGCATGTTGCCGGGGCCGCAGTCGAATCCCAGGACTTCGCCGTTCGGGCCCAGCAGCGTGAGGTTGGCAATGCCGCCGACATTCAGCACGGCCACCTGGGCCCCGGCCCGTGCGAAGCTGGCAGCGTGGAAGGCCGGTACCAGCGGCGCGCCTTGGCCGCCGGCGGCCACGTCGCGGCTGCGGAAATCGCAGACCACGTCGATGTCGCAGCGTTCGGCCAGCAAGGCGCCGTTCATCAGCTGGGTGGTGTAACCCACCCCGTCAAACTCACCGGGTCGGTGGCGCACCGTCTGGCCATGTGCGCCCACGGCGACGATGTCACTTGCCGCCAGGCCGCTGGCTGCCAGCAGATCGCTCACCACCTGGGCATAGACTTCGACCAGGGCATTGGCCGCCAGCGCCGCGCGGTGCAGCTCGTCTGCGCCGCTGCTGTTGAGCGCCAGCAAGTCGGCCCGCAGGGTGTTGCCCAGCGGCCGATGCACATGTGCGTGCGAGCGCCAGTTGCCGCTGGCAAGCGGTGCCTGAGCCACCACACCGTCGACTCCATCAAGTGAAGTGCCGGACATCAGCCCGATGAACCAGGCCATCTGCAGAGCCCGTGTCGGGGTGTTTACTCGGTGCCGCCGCGCTGGGGCAGCAAGGTGTCTGCCACTTCGAGCTTGGCCTGCACGGTGCGCACGACTTCGGTGAACTGCGGCCGCAGCGCGGCGTCGAGCTGCACGGCCTCGGCCGCCTTGGCCGCACGCAGCGGGTCTTGATGCTCACCGTTGATGCGGAACTCGAAGTGCAGGTGCGGGCCGGTGGTCCAGCCCGTCATGCCCACGGCACCCACGCGGTGGCCCTGGGGCACCCGCTGGCCGACTTTCACGTCGCGCCGGCTCAGGTGGGCGTAGAGCGTGGTCTTGCCCTTGCCGTGGTTGACCTGCACGACGTTGCCGTAACCGTTCTGCCAGCCCGAGAAGTCAACCACGCCTTCGGCCACGGCCCGCACCGGCGTGCCCACGGGCGCGCCGTAGTCCACGCCCAGGTGGCGCCGCCAACTCTTCATCAGCGGATGGAAGCGCATCGCAAAACCCGAGGTCACGCGCGAGAACTCCATCGGGCTGGCCAGGAAAGCACGTTGCTTGCTCTGGCCATCGGCGCTGAAATAGGCGCCACGCCCGCCGCTGGGCGCAAACCAGACCGCGTGGTGAACGCGCCCGGCGTTGACGAACTCGGCCGCCAGCACACGGCCGGCCCCTTCGTTCCAGGGCACCGGCTGGGCGTCGGCCGACAGCGACTCGTAGACGACGCTGAAGGTGTCGCCCTTGCGCAGTTCGCGGTGGAAGTCGATGTCGGTGGAAAAGATGTCGGCCAGTTCGGCGGCCACCGCGTCGGGTACGCCGGCCTCGTCAGTGGCACCAAAAAGGCTGCTGCGGATGGTGCCGCTGGCCAGGCGCGTGTGCGACTCGTAGGGCACGCTTTGCAGGCGGGAAATCCAGCGTCCGTCCGGGCCGCGGACCACGGTCACGCGGTTGAAATGTGTCTTGATGAGCTCGCTCTGGTCACTGGGGTAACGCAGCACCAGATCTTGCAGCGAGCCGTCGGCCAGGGTGTTGACCTGCACCAGCTTGCCACCGCGCCCGGTCACCACCTGGCGGCCGTGGAAATCGGTGCGCAGGAACTGCGCGGCCATGGGGTCGCGCACGCCCAGGCGGGCCAGCAAGGCGTCGACGGTGTCGGTGCCGCGGGTGATGTCGCTGCGGGTCAGGCTCAGGTCCTGCGCGGCCAGGGCGTCCAGTTGCGACTGCAGGCCGGTGGGTTCGATGGTCTCCAGCACCAGCCGTTGCGGCAGCAGCGCCGCGTCGGGCACCATCGGGGCCACGGCGACGGCGGTGATGCCGGTGCCGGCGAGCAAAGCCACGACGGCCAGCACGATGGCCTTGTGGTGGCGCTGACCAAAGCGTTCGAGATCTTGTGCAGCAGGTACGGAAGGAAGTTTCACGCGCGGGTACTGGATCGGATAACTCAGGGCGGCTGTGGGGCCGCTGGCTGCAAGCCCGGTGTGGCCTGCTGGGCCGCCGGGATGTGGCACCGGTTGGGCCGGCACAGGTCGGGTGCTCACCCGTCCACTAGAATTTGAGTTTGTGCCTGCGTGTTGCCGCACAGACGCGGCCGCTGTCAAAGCGGAAACGCCAGTATATAGAAGCCGCTTTTCCGAAGCACCCACAAAACCCCCTGCGATCGATGACATGTCCGAGCCCCTCCACCCCGTGACCGACCGTGTGCGCGAGGCCTTGGCGATCTCCTTGCGCGGCTGCGAAGAACTGCTGCCCGAAGCCGAGTGGGTGAAAAAGCTGGCACGTGCCGAAGCCACCGGCCAGCCTCTGCGCATCAAGCTCGGCCTGGACCCGACCGCACCTGACATCCATATCGGCCACACGGTGGTGCTGAACAAGATGCGCCAGCTGCAGGACCTGGGGCATACGGTGATATTTCTCATCGGCGACTTCACGTCGATGATCGGCGACCCCTCGGGCCGCAATGCCACGCGCCCGCCGCTGACCCGCGAGCAGATCGAGGCCAACGCGCAGACCTACTACCGGCAGGCCAGCCTCGTGCTGGACCCGGCGAAGACCGAGATCCGCTACAACAGCGAATGGAGCGACCCGCTGGGCGCCCGCGGCATGATCGAACTGGCCGCCAAGTACACGCTGGCGCGCATGCTCGAGCGCGACGACTTTACGAAACGTTTCAAAGCCGGCAGCCCGATCAGCATCCACGAACTGCTGTACCCGCTGATGCAGGGTTACGACTCGGTGGCGCTGAAAAGCGACCTCGAACTCGGCGGCACCGACCAGAAGTTCAACCTGCTGGTGGGCCGCGCGCTGCAAGGTGAATACGGGCAGGAGCCGCAGTGCATCCTGACGATGCCGCTGCTCGAGGGCCTGGACGGCATCGAGAAGATGTCCAAGAGCAAGAACAACTACATCGGCATCACTGAAGACGCCAACACCATGTTTGCCAAGGTGCTGAGCATCAGTGACGTGCAGATGTGGAAGTGGTTCACCTTGTTGTCCTTCCGTTCCGAGAGCGAGGTTGCCCAGCTGAAAAGGCAGGTCGACGAGGGCCGCAACCCGAAGGACGCCAAGGTGATGCTGGCCAAGGAGATCACCGCGCGCTTCCACAGCTCGGCGGCGGCCGATGCCGCTGAACTCGACTTCCAGCGCCGGGCCGCCGGTGGTGCACCCGACGAGATGCCGGAAGTGTCGATGGGCGGCGCGCCGCTGGCCATCGGTGCGCTGCTCAAGCAGGCTGGCCTCGTGCCTTCGACCAGCGAAGGGCTGCGCATGGTCGAGCAGGGCGGTGTGCGCATCGACGGTGCCGTGGTCAGTGACAAAGGTCTGAAGGTCGCCGCCGGCACCTGTGTGGTGCAGGTCGGCAAGCGCAAGTTCGCGCGTGTGACTGTTTCGGTCTGAAGCCGGGCGCCAGACCATGAAGGTCAGCGCCTACCTGAAGCTGTCGATCGCGGTGGCGCTGGCCACCATCACGCTGAAGACCGGCGCGTGGTGGGTCAGCGGCAGCGTCAGTCTGCTCAGCGATGCGCTCGAATCTCTGGTCAACCTGGCCGGTGCGATGTTTGCGCTGGCCATGGTCACGGTGGCCGCACGGCCGCCCGACGAAGAACACCCCTACGGTCACCACAAGGCCGAGTACTTCAGCAGCGGCTTCGAGGGTGTGCTGATCTTTGCCGCGGCATTGGCCATCGTCTGGGCCGCCGTGCAGCGCCTCTTGAACCCGCAGCCGCTGGATGCCGTGGGTCTGGGCATCGTGCTGTCGGTGGTGAGCTCGGCGATGAACGGCGCGCTGGCCTACAGCATGCTGCGCAAGGCACGCCAGGTGCGGTCGGTGGCGCTGGAAGGCGACGCGCGGCACCTGTTCACCGACGTCTGGACATCGGCCGGCGTGGTGGCCGGTCTGCTGGCCGTGCAGGCCACCGGCTGGTTGTGGCTGGACCCGGTGCTGGCCATCGCCGTGGCGTTGAACATCCTGCGCGAGGGCGCGCGTCTGGTCTGGCAGTCTGCCGGTGGGCTGATGGACGAAGCGCTGGAGCCCGATGCCAAGGCCCAGATCGATGAAGTGCTGGCCGGCTTCGACCACCACGCCATCCGCTTCGACCACGTGACCACGCGCCGCGCCGGCCAGCGCCGCTTCGTCGACCTGCACATGCACATGCCGGCAGCCTGGACGCTGGGCCGCGCGGCGGCGGTGCGCACCAGCGTCGAGCAGGCCCTGATGGCTGCCGTGCCGGGGCTGCGCGCCACCATCCAGTTGCTGCCGCTGGACGTGGAGGCCCACTTCGACGACGAAAGGGACCCCTTGTGATCGCCCTCGTGCAGCGGGTGCGCCAGGCACAGGTCCAGGTCGAAGGGCAGACCGTCGGCGCCATCGGCCAGGGCCTGCTGGTGCTGGTCTGCGCCGAGCCCGCCGACACCGATGTGCAGGCCGCCAGGCTGGTGGACAAGCTGCTGAAGCTGCGCATCTTCAGTGACGACGCCGGCAAGATGAACCGCAGCGTGCAGGACGTGGCTGGTGGCCTGCTGATCGTGTCGCAGTTCACCCTGGCTGCCGACGTGAGCGGTGGCAACCGGCCCAGCTTCACGGGTGCGGCGCCGCCGGAGCAGGGCCGGGCACTGTATGAAGCGGTGGTGCAAGGAGCTCGCCAGCGGCACCCCGACGTGGCTGAGGGTCGTTTCGGCGCCGACATGCAGGTGCACCTGGTCAACGACGGTCCGGTGACGATCCCGATCAGGCTGAGCTGAGCAGCCACGCCTGCAAGGCCAGCCCGGGCCGCACACCCAGTGCGGCAGCGGCCGCGTTCACATGCGAGATCACGCCGGTCTGCCAGGTGGACTGGGCGTCGCCGATGCGCGCGCTGTCGTGCGACACCGTGCACGCGGCCATGCCCTCGGCCTGCAGCAGTGCAAGGCCGGCGATGCCGGCCTCGTCCAGCCCCACGCCTGCGTCGTTGAAGACGACCAGTCGCACCTGGGCCTGCAGCGCAAAACGGCCGGCACTCAGGCCACCGTGTGAACCGCTGACCACCACGCAGCCGGTACCAGGGCCGATGGCCTGGGTGATGCTGTCGAGCAGCAGCACTGGGGCGCCAACAGCAAAAAGGCCGCCCGTGGGGGCGGCCAGATCAGACCCGGCCATCGTCAGACGGCTGGGCGGATCTCAGTCGGCATACTGGCCGGCGGCCTTGATGACGGCGCCCCACTTCTCGATCTCCGCGGTCACGAACTTCTTGTGTTCGGCCGGCGTGGTGCGCGAATCGGTCACCACCACGGCACCCAGGGCTTCCTGGCGCTTGATGAAGTCGGCATCTTTCAGGGCTTCCTTCAGCGCCGTGTTCAGGCGGTCCAGCACGGCTTGCGGTGTGCCCTTGGGTGCATACAGGCCGTGCCAGATGCTGACGTTGAAGCCCTTCAGGCCCGATTCGTCCAGCGTCGGCAGCTTGCCCAGCGCCGGGGTGTTGACCCGCTTCAGCGTGGACACGGCATAGGCCTGCACCGTGCCGGCAGCGATCTGGCCGGTGGTGTTGGTGGTCTGGTCGCACATGATGTCCACCTGGCCGCCCAGCAGGTCGTTCATGGCCGGTGCGGTGCCCTTGTAGGGAACGGTGGTCATGTCCACCTTGATGCTGCTCTGGAACATCAGGCCGCACAGGTGCGAAGCCGATCCCAGACCCGCATTGGCCAGGTTGATCTTGCCCTTGTTGTCGTTGAGCCACTTGATCAGCTCGGTGTAGTTGCTGGCCGGCAGTGTCTTGCGACCCAGCAAGGTCATGGGCACGTCGTTGATCATGCCCAGGTACTCGAAGTCGTTGGTCGAGCTGTAGCTCAACTTGCGGTACAGGCCCGGCGTGGTGGCCATGCCGATGTGGGCCAGCAGCAGGGTGTAACCATCGGGCGAAGCCTTGGCGACCTTCGCTGCGCCCAGCGTGCCGCCGGCGCCGCCGACGTTTTCGACCACCACCGTGGCACCGCCCAGGGGCTTGCGCATGGCTTCGGCAAAGTCACGGGCCACCTTGTCGGTGGGGCCGCCGGCCGCAAAAGGCACGACCAGGGTGATGGGCTTGTCGGGGAAAGCCAGCGCGCCGGTGACGGCCAGCAGGGCCGACAGGGCCAACAGGGACTTCTTCATGTGCTTGTCTCCAGGCGAAGGTGGTTCTCAGAGGACCGCATCGTAGCCACGCCTTGCCACGCGGGCAGCGTGGGAAACACGTACCTCGGCCACGGCCTTGCGGCGGGGCAGCGACCTCAGGCGTAGCTGCGTTTGTCTTCGATGACCTTGCCATCGTTGGGCAAGCTGCCCGGCGCGGCCAGCACGATGTCGGCGCGCAGCTTGGTCACGTCGCGAACGCTGCTGGCCAGGGCCTCGGCCAGGCCCTCGGTGGCGACGGCGTTTTCCACGTGCAGCGTCACGCGGTCATTGGCCATTTCGCCTTCCACCACCAGCCGCGCGCGGCCAAGTCCGGGGTGGCGCTTCAGCACCTCGGCCACCTGGCTGGGGTGCACGAACATGCCCCGCACCTTGGCCGTCTGGTCGGCGCGGCCCAGCCAACCCTTGATGCGGGTGTTGCTGCGGCCCGTGGGGCAACGGCCGGGCAGCACGGCGCTCAGGTCGCCGGTGCCGAAGCGCACCATCGGGTAGTCGGGGTTCAGCACGGTGACGACCACCTCGCCCACGTCGCCATCGGGCACCGGGTCGTTGGTGCCGGGGCGCACGATTTCCAGCACGATGCCTTCGTCCAGCACAAGCCCTTCACGGGCCGGGGTTTCGTAGGCGATGACCCCGGCTTCCGCCGTGGCATAGGCCTGGTAGGCCGTGACACCGCGTGCCAACAGCCAGTCACGCAGCGACGGCGGAAAGGCTTCGCCGCTGACCAGGGCCTTTTTCAGGCAGGGCAAGGCCAGGCCGGTCTCGGCCGCTTTTTCCAGCAGGATGCGCAGGAAGCTGGGTGTGCCAGTGTAGGCGTCGGCCTGCAGGTCCTGCATGGCCTGCAATTGCAGTTCGGTGTTGCCCACGCCACCCGGGAACACGGTGCAGCCCAGCGCCAAGGCGCCGCTTTCCATGATCCACGCGCCGGGGGTCAGGTGGTAGCTGAAACTGTTGTGCACCAGGTCGCCCGCCACGAAGCCAGCGGCGCGCATGGCGCGTCCCGTGCGCCAGTAGTCGGCCGCATGGCCTTCGGGTTCGTAGATCGGGCCTGGTGACTGGTAAACCCGCCGGGCCGGCCGCAGCGCTTTCTGCGTGTTCCAGCCCAGGGCCGAAAAACCACCGAACACACTGCCGCCATGGCGTGCCTTCTGCAGGTCAAGCAGCTCGTGTTTGCGTGTCACCGGCAGCCGGGCCAACGCGGCGCGTGTGCACACGCCGTCGGCTTCGACGCCGGCCAGGCGTTGCGCCAGGGCCGGCACGGCCTGCGCCGCGCGCACCTGGCCGGGCAGTGCGGCCATCAGCGCCGCTTCACGAACCGCCGGGTCACGGTTTTCGAGGTCTTGTTCGGTGGTGCCGTTCATCAGGCCAGTCCCAGTTCTTTTTGCAGTTTTTTCGTCAGCCTGGCCACAACCAGCGTGTGCGAGCGCCGCACCAGCCCGTCCAGGTCGCCGGCGTTCAAGGCGTGGCCGGCTTTGACCTGCACCCATTTGGCCCGCGCCAGGTAAGGTGCGGGCACCACACCGGGCACGGCCGTCAGTTCCAGGAAACGTTCGTCGTCGACCTTGAAGCTGCAACTCGTGGCCATGCCGTCTGAGAGCAGGAAGACGCAGAACATCTTGCCGCCGACGCTGAACACCAGGTCGGCGCCCCACTTGATGTCTTCGGTGGCGCCGGGCAGGCTGGCGGCCAGCGCGCGCTGTGGTTCGAAGCCGGTGGCAGCGGTGCGGCGGGCCATCAGTCTTCCTGGTCCCACCGCGCCAGGCGCTTTTTCACTTCGTCGACCAGCTTGCGCTGCTCGGCTGCCGACTTGACCGTCAGCGTGTCCCACTGCGGCGTCAGCGCCAGCTTGCGGGCCAGCTTCACGGTGATGGCGGCGCTGTCTGACGTCAGTTCAACGACGCGCTTGCCCCGCAGATCGAAGCCGTTGCCACGGGCCGCCAGCTTCATGTCACGCAGGCTGCGCTGCACCTGCAGCAAGGCTGCATCGGGCTTGAAAGGCGGCGGCGCAAAGCCGCCCAGGTCATCGTCACTCATGGGTCATGACAACCAGCGCTTGCGGCGCTTGTAGCTTTTCACGTCCCGGAAGCTCTTGCGGTCGCCACCGCCCATGCCCAGGTAGAACTCCTTGACGTCTTCGTTTTCGCGCAAGTCTTTCGCCGCACCTTCCATCACGATGCGGCCGCTTTCCAGGATGTAGCCGTGGTCGGCGTAACGCAGCGCCATGTTGGTGTTCTGTTCGGCCAGCAGGAACGTGACCTTCTCGCGCTGGTTCAGGTCCTTCACGATCTCGAAGACCTCTTCCACGATCTGCGGCGCCAGGCCCATGCTGGGTTCGTCCAGCAGCACCATCTTTGGGTTGGCCATCAGCGCGCGGCCGATGGCGCACATCTGCTGCTCGCCACCCGAGGTGTAGGCCGCCTGCGAGGTGCGCCGTGTCTTCAACCGCGGAAAGTAGGTGTAGACCTTCTCCAGCGTGGCGGCCACCGCCGCCTTGCCGTCCTTGCGGGTGTAGGCGCCGGTCATCAGGTTGTCCTCGATCGACAGGTGCGCAAAACAATGCCGCCCTTCCATGACCTGGATGACACCGCGGTTCACCATCTCGGACGTGCTGAGTTTTTCGATGCGCTCGCCGCGCAGCTCGATGCTGCCCTTGGTGACCTCTCCGCGCTCACCGGCCAGCAGGTTGCTGACCGCGCGCAAGGTCGTTGTCTTGCCTGCGCCATTGCCACCCAGCAAAGCCACCACGCCGCCCTCGGGCACCTGGAGCGATACGCCCTTCAGCACCAGGATGACGTGGTTGTAGATGACCTCGATGCCGTTGACGTTCAGAAGGATGTTGGCAGCCATGGTGTCGGACCAAACGGAGTGAAGGTCCCCTTCAAGTGGACGCCGCGGAACCGGCTTTGCCGGGCCGCAGGCGTCGCCCCCCTTGAGGGGGGAGCGGCGTCAGCCGCTCCGGGGGGTGGTCAGGATTGGCAGTCCGCCGGCGCACGACGGGTCAGCTTCTTTTCGCCGGCGTACTTCTCGGCCGAGCTGCGCACCAGCGGCTTGATGATCTGGTCGTCGGCCTGCAGCCAGTCCGAAGCCCAGGTGAACTTGGCGCCGTCCCAGGTGTGCACACGGGCCCAGGCCGAGCCCATGTGGTCGAAGCAGCTGGTGGACACCGGCCGCATCACACCCTTGAAGCCCAGTGCGTCCAGCTTGGCTTGTGTCAGGTTCAGGTTTTCGTAACCCCAGCGTGCCTGTTCGCCGAGCATGACCTTGCCCTTGCCGAAGCGCTCTTGTGCCGCCCGCACGCCTTCCACCGACAGCATCGCGCCCACCACGCCGCGCATGTACAGCACCTGGCCCACTTCTTCCTTGGGGCCCGTGCCCTGGCCCTTGGCGTGCACCTTGTCCAGGATCTCCTTGACCACCGCAGATTCCGGCTCGGCACCGTGCTGCATCATCACCGCGCTGTAGCCCTTGGCGGCAGCACCGATGTCGCGCAGATCGGGTTCGGCGCCGCTCCACCAGGTGCCGAACATCTTCTCGCGCGGGTAGCCGGTGGCGATGGCTTCTTTCACCGCGGTGGCGGTCATCACGCCCCAGGTCTGCATGATCACGAAATCGGGGCGCTGCTGGCGCACCTGCAGCCAGATGGCCTTCTGCTCGACACCCGGGGCCGGCACGGGCAGCAGCTGCACCTCGAAGCCGTGCATCTTCTGGCGTTCCTGGATGATCGGCAGCAGTTCCTTGCCGAAGGGGCTGTCGTGGTAGACGACGGCGATCTTCTTGCCCTTGAGCTTGTCCCAGCCGCCTTCTTTCTTGGCGATGTGCTGCAGCACCGTGTCGCCCGCCACCCAGTAGTGGCCGATGAGCGGGAAGTTCCACTTGAACACACCACCGTCGGCGCTGTCGCTGCGGCCGTAGCCCGAGGTGATCATCGGGATCTTGTCGGCCGGGATCTTTTCGGTCAGTGCGAAGGTGATGCCGGTGGACAGCGGCTGGAACACCGTGGCGCCGCCGTGTTTGCCCTTCAGGCGTTCATAACACTCCACGCCGCGGTCGGTGGCGTAGGCGGTCTCGCACTCTTCCACGAGGGTCTTCACGCCATTGATGCCACCGCGTGCGTTGACCAGCTTCATGTAGTCGGCATAACCGTTGGCAAAAGGTGTGGCGTTGGGTGCCACGGGGCCGGTGCGGCCGGTCAGGCTGGGGAAGAACTGCACCTTGTCCTGTGCCCAGACGGCCGGGGCGGCCAGGGTGGCCACCAGGGCGGCCAGCGCGATCGATTGCAACTTCATGGTTTTGTCTCCAGGTGAATCTTGGGTCTCTGGCACTCGTCAGTGCTTGCCGGAACAGGCGGCCCGTCGGCCATGCGGATACTGCATCGGAGTCGGGTCATTCAATGCGGGAATGGCCACAGGCGCATCTTTTCCTTGCCGATGCTCCACAGCCGCGCCAGGCCATGTGGCTCGACGATCAGGAAAAACACGATCAGGGCGCCGAAGATCATCAGCTCGGTGTGGGCCACACCTGCCGTGCTGATGCTCACGCCCACCAAGGCGCCCAGCGCAGGCAGGGCCTGGTTCAGGAAGATCGGCAACAGCACGATGAAGGCGGCGCCGAAAAAGCTGCCCATGATGGAGCCCAGCCCGCCGATGATGATCATGAACAGCAGCTGGAAGCTGCGGTCGATGCTGAAGGCCGCGGGCTCCCAACTGCCCAGGTGCACAAAGCCCCACAGCGCGCCGGCCACGCCGACGATGAAGCTGCTGACGGCAAAGGCCGTGAGCTTGGCGTAGACGGGTCGGATGCCGATCACGGCAGCGGCCACGTCCATGTCGCGGATGGCCATCCACTCGCGCCCGATGTGGCTGCGCACCAGGTTCTTGGCCGCCAGCGCAAACACCACCAGGAAGCCCAGGCACAGCAGGTACTTCTCCATCGGGCTGCTGATGGACAGGCCAAAGAGGTTCAGCCCCGACACCGACACCGAACCCGACGAGGAGTTGTTGGTGAACCAGGACACACGAAGAAAGGCCCAGTCCACGAAAAACTGCGCCGCCAGCGTGGCAACCGCCAGGTACAGGCCCTTGATGCGCAAGCTGGGTATGCCGAACATCACACCCACCACGGTGGCGCACACACCGCCCAGCAAGATGGCCGCCAAGAGCGGCATGCCTTCGATGCGCACCATGAAGTTGTAGGCCGCGTAGGCGCCCACCGCCATGAAGGCGCCAGTGCCCAGGCTGATCTGTCCGCAGTAGCCCACCAGGATGTTCAGGCCCAGCGCAGCCAGGCTCAGGATCAGGAAGGGGATCAGCAGTGCGCGGAAGATGTATTCGTCGGCCAGCAGCGGCACCCCGAACACCGCAAAGGCCAGCAGCAGCCAGATGCCGATGCGGTCTTGCCTGATCGCAAAGATCTGCTGGTCGTTCTGGTAGCTGGTCTTGAACTGACCGTTTTCTCGATAGATCATGGCCGTTCGTCACCTTCTGCGGGAAGCCGCTGGGGAAAGCTGGATCAAGCTTCCCGCCACGGAACCGGCTTTGCCGGGCCGTCGGCGGACACCCCCCTCGGGGGGCAGCGAGCGATAGCGAGCTTGGGGGCTCATACTCTGTCGATGATTTTTTCGCCGAACAGGCCCTGGGGCCGGATCAGCAACACAAACAGCACCAGCACGTAGCCGAACCAGATCTCGATGCCGCCGCCCAAGGTCGGGCCGATGTAGACCTCGGACAGCTTTTCACCGACGCCGATGATCAGGCCGCCGATGATGGCGCCGGGCACGCTGGTGAGGCCACCCAGGATGACCACCGGCAAGGCCTTCAACGCGAGCACGCTCAAGCTGAACTGCACGCCGAGCTTGCTGCCCCAGATCATGCCGGCCACCAGGGCCACGAAGCCGGCGACGCTCCAGACGATGACCCACACCCGGGACAGCGGGATGCCGATGCTCTGCGCCGCCTGGTGGTCGTCGGCCACCGCACGCAGTGCGCGGCCGGTGGTCGTCTTCTGGAAAAACAGGCTCAAGGCCACGACCAGCGCGGCGGCGATGACGGCCGCGTACAAGTCTTCCTTGTTGACGAGGATGCCACCTTGGAAGGTGCTCTCCATCAGGAACATCGGGTCCTTGGGCAGGCCGATGTCGATCTTGTAGATCTCGCTGCCGAAGAGCGTCTGCCCCAGGCCGTCCAGGAAGTAGGTGATGCCCAGCGTCGCCATCAAGAGCGTGATGCCTTCCTGGTTCACGAGCTTGCCCAGCACCAGGCGTTCGATCAGCCAGGCCACCGCCACCATCACCAGCATCGCGCCTGCAAAGGCCAGCAGATTGGCCACCAGCTTGCTGTCGAAGCCCAGCAGCGCCGGGAACCATTCCGAGAAGCGCGCCATCGCCAGTGCCGCGAACAGCACCATCGCACCCTGCGCGAAGTTGAAGACACCGCTGGCCTTGAAGATGAGCACGAAGCCCAGCGCGACCAGCGAATACAGCATGCCCGTCATCAGGCCGCCGAAGAGGGTTTCGAGGAAGGGTCCCATCAGTGCGAAGTCCCCAGGTAGGCGCTGATGACGTCGGGGTTGCTGCGCACCTCGTCCGGTGTGCCGTCGCCGATCTTCTTGCCGTAGTCGAGCACCACGACGCGGTCGCTGATGTCCATCACCACCCCCATGTCGTGTTCGATCAGCACGATGGTGGTGCCGTACTCGTCGTTGACGTCCAGGATGAAGCGGCTCATGTCCTGCTTCTCTTCCACGTTCATGCCGGCCATCGGTTCGTCCAGCAGCAGCACCTGCGGTTCCATGGCCAGCGCGCGGCCCAGGTCCACGCGCTTCTGCAGCCCGTACGGCAGGCGGCCGACCGGTGTCTTGCGGTAGGCCTGGATCTCGAGGAAGTCGATGATCTTCTCGACAAACTCGCGGTGCTGGCTCTCTTCGCGTTCGGCTGCGCCCCAGCGGATGGCCTGCTGGAAGATGTTGGTCTTCATGCGCAGGTTGCGGCCCGACATGATGTTGTCGATGACGCTCATGCCCTTGAAGAGCGCCAGGTTCTGGAAGGTGCGGGCTGTTCATGTGGCTGAAGGTCTGGCCGCGAAAACTGATGCTGCCTTCCTGCGGCGTGTAGACGCCGTTGATGCAGTTCAGCATGCTGCTCTTGCCCGCGCCGTTGGGCCCGATGATGGCGCGCACCTCGTGTTCGCGCACGTTGAAGCTGATGTCGCTGAGCGCCTTCACACCGCCAAAGCGCAGGCTGATGTTCTTCACATCCAGGATGACGTCGCCGATCTTTCTGCTGGCCATGGTCAGGCTGCCTGCTTCATGGCCGGGAAGGTCTTGGCATCGACGATCGGCAGCGTGGCGCTGACGCTGCCGCTGCGGCCGTCTTCGAACTTCACGGCGGTTTCGATGAACTGCTCGGACTTGCCGCCGTACAGCGCATCCACCAGCACCTGGTATTTGTCGCCGATGTAGCCGCGGCGCACCTTGCGTGTGCGGGTCAGTTCACCGTCGTCGGCGTCCAGCTCCTTGTGCAGCACCAGGAAGCGGCTGATCTGGCTGCCGGCCAGCAGGGTGTCGGCGGCCAGGTCGGCATTGACCTTTTCCACGCACTCGCGCACCAGTTCCAGCACTTCTTTCTTGGCCGCCAGGTCGGTGTAGCCGGCATAGGGCAGGTTGCGGCGCTCGGCCCAGTTGCCCACGGCTTCGAAGTCGATGTTGACGAAGGCACAGACCTTTTCGCGGCGGTCGCCAAAGGCCACGGCTTCCTTGATGAAGGGAAAGAACTTCAACTTGTTCTCGACGTACTTGGGCGCAAACATCGCGCCGTCGGATGCGCCGCCCATCAGGCGCCCCACGTCCTTGGCGCGGTCGATGATCTTCAGGTGACCCCCGGCGTCCAGGAACCCGGCGTCGCCGGTGTGGTACCAGCCGTCGGCGGTCAACACCTCGGCGGTGGCGGCCGGGTTTTTGTAGTACTCCTTCAAGAGGCCGGGGCTCTTGACCAGAATCTCGCCGCTGTCGGTGACCTTGATCTCGACGCCGTCGATGGGCACACCCACGGTGTCGGCCTTGGCTTCGTGGTCGGGCTGCAGGCACACGAAGACGGCGGTTTCGGTGGAACCGTAGAGCTGCTTCAGGTTGATGCCGATGCTGCGGTAGAAGGTGAACAGATCGGGGCCGATGGCTTCGCCTGCGGTGTAGGCCACCCTCACACGGCTGAAGCCCAACGAGTTGCGCAGCGGGCCGTAGACGGCCAGGTTGCCCAGCGCATACAGCAGCTTGTCGGCCAGGCCCACCGCCTTGCCGTCCATCAAGGTGGGCCCCACCCGTTTGGCGACGTCCATGAAAAAGTGGAAGACGTTGCGCTTGAGGCGCGAAGCGTCTTCCATGCGGATCATCACGCTCGTCAGCAGGCCTTCGAAGATGCGCGGCGGCGCGAAGTAGTAGGTGGGCCCGATCTCCTTCAGGTCGATCATCACCGTGGCCGCGCTCTCGGGGCAGTTCACCACGTAGCCGCGCTGAAGATGTTCTGGCCGATCCAGGCCAGCGGCATGTAGGCCAGCACTTCTTCCTGGGCCGTCAACTTGTCGAAGCGCTGGCCGGCGGTGGCGCGGTCCAGCAGCGTGTGGTGGGTGTGCACCACGCCCTTGGGGTTGCCGGTGGTGCCGCTGGTGAAAAACATCGCGGCCACGTCGTGTGGCTGGCATTGCGCGACTTCGTCTTCGAAAAGTCGCGCGTTGGATGCGTCGTGGGCCTGGCCTGCAGCCACCAGGGCGTCCAGGCTGTCCAGGCCGCTTTCGTCGTAGTTGCGCAGGCCGCGTGGGTCATCGAACCAGATGCGCTTCAACGAGGGGCACTGTTCGCGCAGTTCCAGCAGCTTGTCCACCTGCTCCTGGTCTTCGACGATGGCAAAGCCGACCTCGGCGTTGTTGATCGGGAAGGTGTACTCGGTCAGGGCCGCGTCCTGGTACAGCGGCACCGGCACCGCGCCCAGGGCCTGGGCGGCCAGCATCGATGCATACAGCCGCGGCCGGTTGTCGCCCACCACAACGATATGGTCGCCGCGTTTCACGCCCGCGTGCGCCAGCCCACACGCCAGGCGCCGCACCAGCAGCGCCAGGTCGGCCCAGGTGGTGGTCTGCCAGATGCCGTAGACCTTTTCACGCAGCGCAGGCGCCTGCGGGCGCTGCTGGGCGTGGTTCAGCATCAGACGGGGGAAGGTCGACGACACAGGCTTGTCTCCTTAGGCCTTGAGCCACATTCTGGGCAGGACTTTGACGCCATGTTGTCGTTGCGACGACAATTTCCGGGTTCGCCCTGACAGGCATTTCCCCAGCCACACCAACATGCCCTCGAGCGCTTTCCCGTCAGCTTTGCATGCCAGTGCGGTGCGCGCGTCGCTGTCGCGCGGGGCCGGGCCGCAAGACCTGGACAGCATCCCGTGGCTGGTGCGGCTGGACGCGCCAGAACGCAAACGTGTGGTGGCCGATCTGCGCGTGGTCGAGGTGCAGCCCGGCGAACTGGTGTGCCGCATCGGGCGGCCGGTGAGCTACTGGTTCGGGGTCATCGACGGTCTGTTGAAGATGAGCAACGACGCGGCGGCGCCAGGCGGCAACAGCTTTCCCATCACCTTTGCGGGGCTGACCAGCGGCGGCTGGTTCGGCGAAGGCACGGTGCTGAAAAACGAGGTCTATCGCTACAACATCCAGGCCCTGCGCAAGAGTGTCGTGGCCGGCATCCCGGCCACCACTTTCCACTGGCTGCTGGACCGCAGCATCGGCTTCAACCGCTTCGTGATGATGCAGCTGAACGAACGCCTCGGGCAGTTCATCGGCGCGCGCGAGATCGACCGCCTGAGCCAGTCCGATGCGCGTGTGGCACGCAGCCTGGCGGCGCTGTTCCACCCCCTGCTTTACCCCGGCGTGGGCGAGGTGCTGCGCATCACGCAGCAGGAACTGGGTTACCTGGTGGGCCTGGGTCGGCAGCGGGTCAACCGTTCGCTGCTGACCCTGCAGGCCGGCGGTGCGATCCGGGTCGAATACGGCGGTGTGCGCGTGCTCGACCTGGAGCGCTTGCGGCGCTGGGTCTGAGCCTTCACGACGGCGGCGCAACGGCGGCGCAACGCAAGCGCCGCAGCATCGACACCGTTGACACTTTCCGGGAGCCGCCATGGCCCAGGCCCCGACACCCGCGTCGCAAGCACCGCAGCCGCCGGCCGCCATGCGGCTGAGCGTCTGGCTCGACGCGGCCGCGCACTGGCATGCACGCTTGGTGCTGCCCGATGCCCGCGTGCTGGACTTCGACAGCCCCTTGCTGCTGGCGCAGTTCCTGGGTCGCGTCGCGGCCCCGGTGGCCGGGCCCGGGCCACCGCCGGCCCAGTCGCGCGGCCTGCGCTGAGGGCCGCGCAACGGCTGCGCAACGGCGGTCGCTGACAGTGCCAACAGCGGCACCACTCGGGCTGCCGCAACCACTCACCAGGGGCCCAACGATGAACTTCACCACCCACCCGAATCGCGCACTTCGCGCATTTGCCGCCGCCACCGCACTCAGCATGGCCAGCACAGCGGTGCTCGCCGCTTCACCTGCGGCCAGCGCCTGTCCGGCCCAGGGTTTCCTGAGCGGCAACCTGGCCGTCAACCCGAGCTTCGAGCGGCCCGCCCCTGGGCCCGGCGCCACAGCGTCGGTGTGCTGGCGTGCCGGCATGCCGCTGCCCGCCACGTCGGCGGCGGCGGGCTGGCTGATGCACTCCAGCAACGACGGTGCCCGGGTGTGCTCGCGCCTCATTCCCGGCAGCGCGCCAGGCCCGGGCGGGGCACGCATGCTGGCTTTTCAGGCCGCCAGCAACGAAGGCGGCATCTACCAGGCCCAGCCGCTGGACCCGGCCAAGGCCTACATGTTCTCGGTGTGGGTGCTGGTGCAAAGCGGCCAGGTGGCGATCCAGTCGCGCAACATGATCGGCGGACCGGTGGCCTGGAGCAGCAGGACCGGCGAGTGGGAGCAACTGCGTGTCTGCACCAACTCCATGGCCAACACGGACTCGCTCGTGATCTTCAACCAGGCCGCTGGCGGCGGCAGCTTCGTCGTCGACCGCGTCGAACTGCGTGAAATCCCGATCCTCGAGTGAAGATGATCGACAGCCACACCGAAGTCCGCTGCTGGCGCGCGCTGGCGGGCGCGGGCCTGATCGGCGCCGTGCTGCTGGGCTGCGGCGGGGGTGGCGACGAAACGACGCCCCTGCCCGCCGAGCCCATCGCGATGCACGGTGACATGGCCGCGCCGTCGGCCGCCGTGGCGCCGGTACCCGCGGCCGTGGCCATGGCGCCCACCAGCGCAGCGGCAGCAGCGGCAGTCACCGCACCCTGCGACCGCGACGCGTCACGTGTCCCCGGCACACCGGCGCTGCCGCCCCACGGTGCCATGGCCGCACACCACCTCGAACAGCAGGCCAGCGAAAGCGCGTTCGACGACCTGGCAGCAAGCGGCCGCGCGGCCCACGCCGGCAACGTGCCGGCCAGCGACCTGTTCGAGCTGCGCTGAACTTGCCAGCAGCCGGTGCCACCGCGCTGGCATCATCGGCCCATGCTGGAGCTTCACCTGCTGGGCACCGTGTCGCTGCGGCGTGATGGCGCGGCGCTGTCGTTGCCCATCAAGAAAACCCAGGCTCTGCTGCTGCTGCTGGCCATCGCCGGGCGCCAGCCGCGAGCGCGGCTGGTGTCGCTGTTGTGGCCGGCGCTCGATGAGCCCACCGGCAGGCGCAACCTGCGCCGCGAATTGGCGCGCTTGAGAGAAATCGGCGCCGGGGATGCGGTGCAGGCCGAAAGCGACTACCTCGCGCTCGGCCAGGGTGTCGCCACCGACGTGCAGCAGCTATTGCAGGCCCTGGCGCAAGGCCGCCACGCCGATGCGCTGACCCTGTGGCGTGGCCCGCCGGCCGACGGCCTGGTGCTGGACGACGCTGCGGCATTCCTCGAGTGGTGGCAGCCCGAGGCCGAGCGCCTGCGTGCGCTTCGCCAGCGCACGCTGGGCGCATTGGCTGCAGCCCAGGAAGCCGCGGGTGATGCCGAAGCCGCACTCGCCCACGTGCAGACGCAGCTGGCCGAGGAGCCGTTGCAGGAGCAACTGCACCGCGACGCGATGCGGCTGCAGGCGCGTTGTGGCCGGCGCGAGGCTGCGCTGGCGCAGTACGAACGCTGCCGTGCCTTGCTGGCCAGCGAGCTGGGCCTGGCGCCGATGGCCGAGACCGAGGCACTGGCCACCACGCTGCGGGCCGGCCCTGCAACGGCGCCTGCACCACCTGCCACGTCGCTTCGCGCAGCAACAGCCACGGCAGGGATGCCGCAGCTGCCGGCCCTGCTGCCCTTTGTCGGCCGTGAGTCCGAGATCGCGGCGCTCGAGATGGCCTGGCGAGCCGGCCGTGCGGTGGTGATCGAGGGTGAGGGCGGCCTGGGCAAGACCCGCCTGGCCACTGACTTTGCGGCCGCGCACGGGCCTTACGCGCGGGTTCGCACCCGGCCGGGCGATGGGGCGGTGCCCTACGCCGCCTTCGCGCGCGCGCTGCGCGAGCTGGCGGGCCCGCAGCCCGACTTCACCGCGCTGCCCGGCTGGGCGCAGGCCGAGCTGGCCCGTGTGCTGCCCGAGCTGGGCGCGCCGCCGCCGCCGATCCGCCATCCGCAGGAACGCGGGCGCTTCATCGAAGCCTGCGCGCAGGCGTGGCTGCTGCTGGCGGCAGACAGCTTCGATGCCGTGATCCTGGACGACTGGCATCACGCCGACCACGCCAGTGCCGAACTGCTGGCCTTCGTTGCGCAGCGCCGCCGCGAGCAGCACCCGGCAAGCGCACGCGAATGGCTGCTGCTGCGACCCGAGATGCCCGAGCCGGTGCGCCAGTCGCTGCAGCGCCTGCAGGCCGGCGCCGATGCGCTGCATCTGCAGTTGGCCCCACTGGCCGACGCCGCCGTGTTCGAGCTCGTGCAGTGCCTGTCAGGCGTGGCCGAGCCGAGGCGTTTTGCCGCGCGCCTGGGCCATGCCACACGCGGCAACCCGTTTTTCATGGCTGAAACCTTGCGCCACCTGGCGGAACACGAGTTGCTGTCGCTGGCCGACGACGGCAGCTGGCGCACACCTTTCGACGACGCCACCGATGACTACCGCGAACTGCCGGTGCCGCGGAGCGTGCACGAGGCGGTGCTGGAACGTGTGCAGCGCTTGCCCGCTGCGGCCCGGCGCGTGCTCGAGGCGGCGGCGCTGGCTGCCGAGCCCTTCTTGCCGGCGCTGCTGGCACCGGCCTGTGCGTTGTCGGAGCTGGACACGGTGCTGGCCATCGACGAGGCTGTGCAGGTGCAATTGCTGCGCGAGCATGAACAGGGCGGATATGCCTTTGCGCACGATCTGGTGCAGCAGGCACTCGAAGGGTCGTTGCCCGATGCACGGCGCCGGCTGGTTCACCGGCGGCTGGCGCTGGGCGCCGAAGCGGCGCGTGCGGCACCCGCACGGATAGCCGCGCATCACGAAGCCAGCGGCGACCTCGTGCGCGCGGTGGTGCACCGCATCGCGGCCGGTGAGCAGGCCTGGGCGCTGCTTGCCATGCCCGAAGCCATCGCGCACTGGCAGCAGGCGCTGGCTGACGGGGCCACGCCGGCACAGGCGATGGATTTGCACCGGCATTTGATGCGCGCGGCCTCCTTGAGCGGCTTGGAGGCCCTGTCGCTCGAACACGCGCGCCAGCTGCAGGCGCTGGTGGCGGGCCCGGCGCTCAGCACCACCCAGAGTGCCGACGACCGTGTGCTGGTGCTGACCGACGTGGCCCGCCACCTCTCCTACCTGGAGCAGCAGCCCCAGGCGCTGGCGATCCTGGAAGGTCTGCCGGCAGCCACCACCGACCTTCAGCGCGCGCGCGTGTTGGCCGTGCGAGCCGAGGTGCAGCGGGAGCTGGGCCATGTCGACGAAGCCGTGGCCGCGGCCAGCTCGGCGCTGGAGTTGCAGGCCCTGCAGGCGCGCGAGCGTGCGGGCCTGATGAGCACGCTCGCGCTGACGCTGCACCAGGCCGGCCGCCTGCCCGAGGCGGTGCAGGTGCTCAAGCAGTGCGCAGAGCTGTCGGCCGAACTGCGCGACGACCTCGGCACAGTGCGCGCCCGCTACCAGCTCGGCACGCTCCTGGCGGGGCGGGACGACCAGGCCGCGGAAGGCGAGCTGTTGGGCGCCGCGTCACTTGCCGAGCGTGTCGGCGCGGTGACGATGCAGCGCTCGGTGCTCTACAGCCTGTGCACCCTGTACGCCAACCAGACCCGCCCCGCCCAGGTGCTGGAGGCGGCCACCCGCGGCTGGCAGCTGCAGTCGCGTACGCCGACCGGCGGCTTGCGCGTGATGTACCGGCTGGCCTTCGTCGATGCGCACCATGCGCTGGGCGATCTGGGCGCAGCTTGGGAACACGCGGCGGCGGTGGTGGCCGAGGCAGGCAGCGTCAACGAGGTCTACGTGCAGGTCTCGACGCTGTCCACGAGCCTGGAGCTGCTGACGCTGCTGGGCGAGCAGGCGCTCGCCCGGCCGCTGCTGCAGATTTTCGGGCCCGACGTGCTGCGCCAGATGCCGCAGCACGCCAACGACCTGTGGCTCGCGCGGGCCAAGTCAGCCTTGCTGCAGCAGGACACGGCCGCGGCAGAGCAGGCTTTGGCGCAAGTCACCGGCGACATCGGCCTCGGGCGGGTTGCATGCTTCGATGCGCAAGTGCGGGCCGAGCTCGCGCTGGCGCACGGCGATATCGAAGCGGCGCTGGCGCTGCTGCCGCATCCGCAGGCCGAGGGCATGAGCGACGAGTCGCGGCTGCGTGCGCTGGCACTGCGGGTGCAGGCCTGCACCCGGGGCGGCGGCGTGCTGGACGCCGAGTTGCGGGCCGCCGTCGCCTCTGCCCTGAACACCGACCCGGTGCATGCCACCGCGGCGCTGTACCTGCACGCGGCACTGGCCGGCGCTGCGGCGGCAGGGGTGACAGGCGCACCGGCCACAGCGGCGGCCGATGCCGCTGCGCACCTCGCGCGCTTGTGCGCCAGCCTGCAAGCACACCCTGCGCAGCAGGCGGCGCTGCGTCGGACCTATGCCGCGCTCACCACTCCAGCAGCGCCGCCCGGATCGCCGGGCGCATCAGTTCGGCGTTGACGTCGTTCCACATGGCCGCGTTCTGGTCCGCGGCCAGCGCCACCCCGGCTGCGGTGTCCTCGCTGTAGGGCACGTCCGAGAACAGCAGGCTGTAGCTGTAGTGGTGGAAGCCCGCCACCGGCCCCGGCCCCAGCGGCAGCGAAAGCAGGCCACCGAAGGAGCCGATGTGCACGCCCTGGCCGCACTGGGTCATGTCGGCCGGGTCGCCCAGGCAGGTGCCGTAGCTGCCGCCCTTGCCCCATTGCCGGATGAGGTTGAAAAAGGTGAGCGCCACGGCGGACTTGCCTTGTGCAGCTGCCTCCTGCTCCACCATCAGCCGCACGGCCAGGCCCGCCCCGTTGGTGAGGCGCGTCGACTCCAGGAACTCGGCCCGTGCCTGGTTGGCGCCGTTCAGCGCCGTGCTGTTGCGCACCCTCTCGTACAGGCGTGCGAGGTCGGCCGCGGTGGTCTCGTTGCGCAGGGCCTCGGGGTCCAGGCGTTCGTTGGCCGGGTCCCGATAGGCGCACCCCACGTTGTGGCGCACACGGGTGTTCACCATGCCGATGGCCGCCGCGGTGTTGTTGAGCGGCTCGAAGCCGCCGTAGCGCAGCACCACGCCGCGGGTGGTGCGGTTGTCCGACACCTTCATCATGCGATCGAGGCCCCATTCCAGCGTGCTGTACGAGACATAGGCACCGTGTTCGTGCTCGGGCCGCGGGCAGCGGTCCTTGGCCCGGTGGGGCGTGCCGTCGTAGGGGTAGTTGTAGAACGTGAAGATGCTGTCCAGGCGATCGGTGCCGATCTGCACGGCGCGCATCGCGTGCAGCAGGTGCAGCACCTTGATCGCGCTGGCGGTCTCGGCCGGGCGCTCGCCGTTGAGGTTGGCCAGCACCGGCCCGTCCACCCGCTTGATGTAGGCCGAGAAGATGCCCAGCGGGTTCTGGTTGGCGTCGATGAAGGGCGCGAAGGCGTCGCGCAGGCGTCGCTCGGTGGTGTTGGCGTTGTCGATGAGCGCGGCGTCGTAGCGGCGCCCGCTGGCGGTGCTGTAGCTGAGGATGTCCACCGGCCTCGCGCCCATCTGCCGCGCGTAGTTGTCGAGATGGTCCAGTGAAGGGAAGCCGTACTTGTGCCACCAGCCCGTGCGGTCGGCGTTCGTGTTGCGCACCTGCACGAAGAGGTAGCGCCCACCCGGCACACGCCCCAACTTGACCACACGACCCTGGAAGCCTGTGGTGCGCGTGACGATTTCCGCCGGCGTGAGGTCGGTGTCCCAATCGAACAGGCGGAAGTCGCTGCCGGTGTTGCGCACGAACACGGCGCTGTAGCGCCGCGCGTCGCCCGTGCCCCAGCCGTCCAGGTCGATCGGGCGTGAGGAGGTGTCCCGCATGTGGGCGCGCAGCTGCGCCCGCGTCACCCCCAGCACATAGGACCAGCTGCGCTGCGCGGCGCCGCTGTTGGCCACCATCACCACGGCGTAGCGGACCTGGCCGCCACCGCGGTCGTAGCGGTCGATCTCGATCAGCCGGCCCTGGTTGGCGTTGACCAGTGCCGCCACCTGTTCGGCCGTCTGGTCGTAGTACCACCACCAGCCCGGCACGGCATAGGCGCCCGTGTTGGGCACCAGGCGCGCCAGGAAACGCGGTTCCCCGCTGTTGGTGACCGAGCTCACCTCCAGGCCGACGATGCGCGCGTTGTGCTCGGCCAGGCGGTCGGACAGCGCCTGAGGCGTCTGGTTGGTGTAGCTCAGCCAGCCGGTGGGGGTGTTGATCGAGTGGTCGTCGGTGAGCGCGGTGGTGTCCAGCGCGGCACGTGAAGGCGCGGCGCACAGCACTGCCAGCGACAGCGCCAGCGTGCGGAACAGGGCGCGCCAGCCGCGCAGGGCGGCTGGCGGGACAAGCAAAGTTGCGGGCATGAAGGGATCCTCCTGCGCCGCATCCGGCGACATGCCTGCAGCGCGTGCCGCCATGATCGGCAGCAGGCGTTGCGCAGCCGTTGCGCGGCTAAATCCGCGCTCGGCGGGCCACCAACCCCGCCACGCCCAGCACCATCATCAGCCAGGTGGCCGGTTCCGGCACCGGCGCCGGCACCATGCTCATCGTCATCAGGATCGGATCGTGATCCGAAATCTGGTCGATGAACTCGGCGTTGGCGTGCACCACGTCGTAGGCCAGGCCCGATGCGTTGAGCAGGTTGGACGAAACCCACATGTGGTCCAGCGTCTGCAGGTTGCCCTCGAAGCTGTAGGTGTAGCGGTCGCCTGCGGCCAGGGTGTTGGTCAGGTTGGTCAACCCGGCAGACGCCAGCGGGGCCAGCGAGCTGGCGAACTGGAAGTCGTTCAGGTCACCGGTGACCACGATGTTGGCGTTGGGGTTGATCGCCAGCAGGCCGGCCACGAAGCTGCCCACCGCCGTGGCTTGCGCCAGGCGCTGGGTTTCGGTGCCGTTGATCGGCGGCTGCGTCGGGCCGTACAGCGGCTGGTCACCGCCCTTGCTGTTGAAGTGGTTGGCGATGACGATGATCTGCTGCCCGTCCACCTTGAACTCGGTCACCAGCGGCTTGCGGCTGTTGGTGAAGGCCGGGTTCGTGGGGTCGATGCGGCCGGCACCCAGGTTCAGCTGGATCTGGCCGTCCACCGTGGCAATGGCCGACACGGCGTCCAGCGCACCACCCACCACGCCGGCAAAGCTGACACGGGAGGTGTCGTACATGAAGGCCTGGCGGATGTTGCCGCCGGGTTCACCGCCGTCCGCGTTGTTGATGCCGTTGACCGTGACCCAGGCGTAGCTGCGCCCGGTGGCGCTGTTCAGTGCGGTGGCCAGCGTGTTCAGCGTCACGTCGGCGGCCACCACGCCGTTGTTGGTGGCGCCGTTGTTGTCCTGGATCTCCTGCAGGCTGATCAGGTGCGGTGCGCCCAGCGTCGTGGCCAGCTGCCCGGCGATGGCCGTGAAACGGGCCGGCGACGCGGTGCCGCCCAGGTTCTCGACGTTGTAGCTGGCCAAGCCGAAGTGGCCGCTGGGAATGAGCGCACTTTCGCGTGTCAGGCCGTTGCTCACCACCGTGGGTGTCTCCGTGACCAGCAGCTTGTAGTTGTTGAAGCTGTAGTCCAGCACACCGGTCACGTTGGACAGCTGCGCACCGCTGTTGACGCTGGGCGTGGCGGCGATGCGGTCGTCGATGATGATGCGGTGGCCGTTGAACTGCCCGGGGCCGATCACCAGGCCGCCGCGGTCCGACGTGAAGGTGCCGGGCGCAAAGGCCTGGGCCGTTGCGTACAGCGCTGTTTCGCCGAAGTTGTTGCTGGGGCCGCTGCTGATGGCCGACGGCAGGGTGATGCGCATGCCTTCCATGGCTTCGTAGAAGTCCATGCTGTAGCTCGCTGGCTGCAGCACGTAGCCGGGTGCGGTTTCGATGTTGCCGACGATGGGCGCGATGGCCGTGGGCGGCAGGAAGCCGGCCCCGATGCTGATGGCGGCGGGCAGCGCATTGCCGCTGGAGATGGCGTTCCAGCTGCCGCCGAAGGCCGACGTGGCACTGATCTCGGTCAGCGTCAGGTTGGTGGCGTCGCCGCCGGGGCGGAACTCGATGACGCGGCCGGTGACCCGCACGTCGTCGCCGGTCAGCGGCTTGACCGCCGCACTGCCCAGGAAGACGTAGATGGCGTCGGACGTGAGCGCATTGCCGTCGCCGCTGTCCTGGATCCAGAAGCCGTTGTTGTCACGCGCGGTGACGATGCCGGCGATGCTGTTCACCTGCTGGTTGTTGAACGGCGAGATGTGCGAGGTGCCTTGCAGCGCGCCGATGCTCTGCGACCAGGCCGGGCCCGCCGCCAGCGGCAGTGCCAGGGCCAGCACGACGGCCTGGCAGACCGGCCGCAGCCGGCTTCGAAAAGTGGTGTTCATGTGCATGTGTCCTGTGTTGACCACGCTTCAGCCGCGACGGCGCGCGACAAAACCCACGGCGGCCAAGCCGGCCAGCATCAGCGCCAGCTTGCCGGGTTCGGGCACGGCGGTGACGGTCAGCGTCAGGTTGTCGATGGCCAGGCCGTGGTCGTTGCCGATGTCGTTGCGTTCGGTCCAGCGCACCCACAGCGTGTCGCCGGGCGCCCAGGCCAGGCCGGTGATGCTTGACGACAGGCCGGCCACCAGGCCGGCGCCATTGCCGTCCACGGCAGCCGCACTGGCGCCGATGACAGGGGAGGCCCACGTCAGGCTGGCCGGTGCCGTCCAGCCGCTGACGGTGCCGAAAGTGGCGCCGACGCCAAATTCCATCACCATGGGCTGGGCATTGGTGTTGCCGCCGTTGCGCCATTGCTCGCCGTCGAAGCCGATGGCGAAACCCTCGAGCGCGCTGCCGCTGTTGTTGGTGAAGGCCACGGCGATGTAACCGGCCACCGCACCTGACGCGGGGCTGCCGAAGTAGGCGCCGCCCGAGGCCACGCCGCCCAGCGCCCGGTCTGTGCCACCGCTGTCGCCGAAGCTGTAGAAGCTGCCGGCATTGCCGCCGCCGGTGCCGGCCAGGATGGTGGCCGCGTCGGCCAGTGTGCTGGTGTACAGGTACCAGCCGGCCAGCGTGCCGTTGTTGGCCCAGGGGGTGGCCACGGTGCTGGTGCTCAGGCTGTCGAAGCTCTGGGTGTAAGCGAAGTCGACAGCGTCGACGCTGATGGTGGCGTGGGCCGGGGTCAGGCCCAGGGCCAGCAAGGGCAGGGCGAACAGGGGGGCGTGGGCGAGCAAGGTCTTGGACATGGTTTTCCTCTTGGATGGAGTGGTTGGCTTGGGTCTTGGCGCGGCTCAAACGACGCTGGGCCGTCACACCTGCTGCACCAAGCACGAATCATGCGGGCGGCAGGTTTTGGCTTGGTGACAGGTGGGGCGGGCCGGACTCCGCCAGAATGCGGCTCTTGTTGAGTGCTCAAGCCATCCGATGCAAAACCGATTGACGCCCCTCGTTCTGCGCCTGACCCTGGGCTTGGCACTCTTGGCACCGACGCCCGCGCTGCTGGCACAGGGCACGCTGCCCGCCGGCATGAGCCAGGTCACCACGGTCGAAGGCATCACCGAATACCAACTGGCCAACGGCCTGCAGGTGCTGCTGGTGCCTGACAACAGCAAGCCCACAACCACCGTCAACGTCACCTACCGGGTGGGCAGCCGGCACGAAAACTACGGCGAGACCGGCATGGCCCACCTGCTGGAACACCTGGTGTTCAAGGGCACGCCGACGACCAAAAACGTCTGGAGCGAGTTCACCAAACGCGGCCTGCGCGCCAATGGCAGCACCTGGACCGACCGCACCAACTACTTCGCCAGCTTTGCCGCGAACGACGACAACCTGAAGTGGTACCTCAGCTGGCAGGCCGACATCATGGTCAACAGCTTCATCGCCAAGGCCGACCTCGACACCGAAATGACGGTGGTGCGCAACGAGTTCGAAATGGGTGAGAACAACCCCGGGCGTGTGTTGTTCCAGAAGACGCTGGCCGGCATGTACGACTGGCACAACTACGGCAAAAGCACGATCGGCGCGCGCACCGACATCGAAAACGTCGACATCCCGCGCCTGCAGGCCTTTTACCGCCAGTACTACCAGCCCGACAACGCCACGCTGGTGGTGGCGGGCAAGTATGACCATGCGCAGGTGGTGGCCTGGATCGCGCAGTACTTCGGAGCCTTGCCAAAGCCCCAGCGCACCTTGCCCATCACCTACACGCTGGACCCGCCGCAAGATGGCGAGCGCGTGCTGAACGTGCGCCGCGTCGGCGGTGCGCCCTTGATCTACATGGCCTACCACACGCCCCCGGGTTCACATCCCGATGCCGCGGCCGTGCAATTGCTGGCCGGTGTGCTGGGCGACAGCCCGGGCGGGCGCCTGCACAAGCGGGTGGTGGAACAGCGCCTGGCCGCACAGGCCTGGGGCTTTGGCCTGTCGTGGGCCGAAACGTCGCCGCTGATGCTGGGCGCCGCGCTGGCACCCGGGCAGGACGTCGACAAGGCCCGCGCCGCGATGGTCGCGGTGCTGGATGGCCTGGCCACCGAGCCGGTCACGGCCGAAGAGCTGGAACGTGCACGCATCGGCTGGCTCAACAACTGGAACCAGGGCTTCGACGACCCCGAGGCCATCGGCGTGGCCATGTCCGAGGCCATCGCCCAAGGTGACTGGCGCCTGTACTTCCTGCAGCGCGACCGTGCCCGGCAGGTCACGTTGGCCGACATCAACCGTGTTGCCAAGGACTGGATCAAGCGCGACAACCGCACCGTGGCCATCTACGAACCCGTGACCCAGGCCGACCGTGCACCGCAAGGCGCGCGTGTGGACGTGGCGGCCCAGGTCAAGGACTACAAGGGCGACCCCGGTGCCGCTTTGGCCGAAGCCTTCGACCCCACGCCGGCGAACCTGGACGCGCGCAGCATCGACGGCAGGCTGCCGGTGGGCATCAAGCTCACGCTTCTGCCCAAGGGCACCCGCGGCCGTGCCGTTCATGCGCGGCTGGCCCTGCACCACGGCAACGAGAAGTCGCTGTTGGGCCAGCAGGTCGCGGCCAGCATGGCCGGCAGCCTGCTCGACAAGGGCGGTGCGGGGCTGAGCCGCCAACAGATTGCCGATCAGTTCGACAAGCTGCAGGCGCAGGTGAGCTTCAGCGCCAGCGGTGAAACCGTCAATGTGGCCATCACCACCAAACGCGACCGCCTGCCGGCGGTGATCGAACTGGTGGGCAAGCTGCTGCGTGAACCGGCCTTCGATGCCGGCCCGCTGGAAGAGGCGCGGCGCCAGTGGCTGGCCAGCATCGAGCGCCAGCGCAAGGAGCCGTCGGCCGTCATCCGGCAGCGCATCGACCGCCACGGCAACCCCTACCCGCGGGGTGATGTGCGCCATGTGCCGAGCTTCGAAGAGTCCGAAGCCGACGTGAAGGCCGTGACGCTGGAGCAGGTGAAGGACTTCCACCGCCGCTTCTATAGCGCCGCCAAGGGTGAGTTTGCCGCCGTCGGCGACATGGACGTGGCAGCGGTGCGCAAGGCCCTGGACAGTGCCTTCGGCAACTGGCGCCAGCCGGCCGCCGGCCCGCAGCCGCATGCCCGTGTGCCGCGGCCGCTGGTGGCCGGTGCGCCGCAGCGTTTTGTCGAGATCACACCCGACAAGGCCAACGCCGATCTGCTGGGCCGCCTGGCGCTGCCCATCAACGACCGCCACCCGGACCACGCCGCGCTGATGCTGGCCAACTACCTGTTCGGCCAGGGCGGCAGCTCGCGCCTGTGGGTGCGCATCCGCGAATCCGGCGGCCTGAGCTACGACGTGCGCTCGGTCATGAACTGGGGCTCGCTGGACGTGGCCACGCAATGGAACGTGAGCGCCATCTTCGCGCCGCAGAACCAGGCCAAGGTCGAAGCGGCCTTCAAGGAAGAACTGGCGCGTTCGCTGAAGGACGGCTTCACGCAGGCCGAACTGGACGAAGGCCGCACCGGCCTGCTGAACTTCCGCCGCCTGTCGCGTGCGCAGGACGACAGCACCGCCAGCCAGATCAACCGCAACCTCTACCTGGACCGCAAGTTCGCCTTCTCCCAACAGGTGGACGACACACTGGCGCGCCTGACGCTGGCGGACATCAACGCCGCATGGCGCAAGCACATCGACCCCCAGCGCCTGGTGATGGCCTGGGGCGGTGACTTCAAACAGCCCTGAACGCGCAGCGGCCGGGCCACAGCACCATGAACAGCAGCAGCGACGGCAGCCGCGAACGCGCAGAACAGCGCACGCTGCTGATGCCACGGCGCGACCAGGGCAGCCACCTGCCCAAGGGCAGTGCGCTGCAGGAGTTTGTCGTTGAACAGGTGCTGGGCCTGGGCGGCTACAGCATCGTCTACCTGGCGCGCGACACCAAGCTCGACCGGCGGGTGGCGGTGAAGGAATACCTGCCGGGCACGCTGGCCATGCGCGCGCCGGGTGGCGAGGTGGTGGCACGCCTGCCGCGTTTCGAAGAGTCCTACCATAAGGGCCTGCAGAGTTTCATCAACGAAGCGCGCCTGCTGGGTTCTTTCGACCACCCTTCGCTGGTCAAGGTGTACCGCTTCTGGGCCGACAAGGGCACCGCCTACATGGCCATGCCCTACTACAACGGCACGACGCTGAAGAAGTGGCTGGTCGACCTGGGCGCGCCGCCCAGCGAACGCTGGCTGCGCCAGCTGGCCGAGCCGCTGATGCAGGCGCTGGCGGTGCTGCACGACAACAACTGCCTGCACCGCGACGTGGCACCGGACAACATCCTGATGCTCTACGACCGTGCCGGCGGCAACTACCTGGAGCAGCAGCCTCGACCCGTGCTGCTGGACTTCGGCGCGGCGCGCCGTGTGGCCGCCGAAGCAACGCAGAACCTGACCTCGATCCTGAAAAGCGGCTACTCGCCGATCGAGCAGTACGACAACGAAGCCGGCATGCGCCAGGGCACCTGGAGCGACGTCTACGCGCTGTGTGCCGTGCTCTATGCGGCGGCCATCGGCAAGGTGCCCAACCCGTCCATCGCGCGCCTGGTGCGCGACGACCTGGTGCCGGCACGTGTGGCTGGCAAGGGCCGTTATTCGCAGGCTTTCCTGGCCGCCATCGACGCCGGCCTGTCGGTGCGGCCCGAGCAGAGGCCGCAGACCATGGCCGAGCTGCAGGCCTGGTTCAGCCGCCCCGAACCGGCGGCCGACGTCAAACCGGACCGCACCGTGCCCGTGCCCGACACCGTGGACCTGCAGCTGGAGCCCCCGGCGCCGCCGACAGCTTCGCGCACCCGCTGGTTGCCGGTCATCGGTGGTCTGCTGTTGGCGGCGGTGCTGGCCGCGGTGCTGTGGTCGCGCCGCTGAAGCGCGGGTCGCTCAGCCGTTGCTGACCCCCGAGGCCACGTGCCCGGCCGGCACGTGAGGCGCGGCGTTTTCGATGTGGCCGGTCTGGTCGTCGAAAAAGAAGTCGGGCTCGAATTCGCGCAGGAAGGTGCCCTTGGGCAGGCCGCCCAGGAACATGGCCTCGTCGACGTCGATCTGCCAGTCCATCAGCGTGCGGATGGCCCTTTCGTGGGCCGGTGCGCTGCGTGCGGTGACCAGCGCGGTGCGCAGCCGCATGCCGGCCACGGGCGCGCGCTGCAGGCGGTGCAGGGCCTCCAGCAGCGGCTTGAAAGGGCCGGGCGCCAGCGGCGTGGCGGCGCGTTCGAGTTCGTGGCTCTGGAAAGCCAGCAGGCCGTGTGACTGGAACACCCGCTCGGCCTCGTCGGAAAACAGCACTGCGTCGCCGTCGAAGGCGATGCGCACTTCGTCCGGGTGGGCGGCGCTGGCACGGGCACTTTCCGGGTACACCCGCGCGGCCGGCACACCGGCGGCCAGGGCCTGGCGCACATCGGCTTCGTTGGTGCTCAGGAACAGGTTGGCCGCCAGCGGGCGCAGGTAGCGCCAGGGCGGCTGGCCCCGCGTGAACACCCCACGCTGCACCGGCAGGCCGTAGTGCTGCGCGCTGCGGAACACCCGCAGGCCCGACACCGGATCGTTGCGCGACAGGATCACCACTTCCACCCGTGGCAGGTCGGCGGTGTTGAAGGCCAGCAGCTTGTTGACCAGCGAAAAGGCCACACCCGGCCGCGCCGGCTGTTCCACACGCTGCAGCTGCAGCTGCATGTAGGCGCGGTCGTCGTGGGCTTCGAAGATGCGGTTTTCTTCTTCGAAGTCGAACAGCGCGCGCGAGGAGATCGCGACGACGAGTTGGCCGTGCAGCGTGGCGGGCATGGTCGGGGTGTGTGGCGGACGGAGCGAATTCGAGCGCGGTCATGTTAAGTCGGGCCGGCATTCATGCGCCTGCCACATCCACCACGCACAGTGCGGCGTACGCATCCTGAACACGACACCGCGCCACCGGGAGCCCTGCGATGAGCCCAGCCACCCTGCCTCGCCCTGAAGACCGCCGCCGCGGCGACCTGGAACGGCTGCTCGGCTGCGCCGGGCCGTCGGACATCTGGCGCAGCGAAGCCTTTGCCGAAGACCTGACGACCGGTGGCGCTGTGGCCCCGGGCGCCGTGCGCCGCACGCCGGCACTGCACAATCCGGTGCTTTTCCGGCCGCCTTTGCGCTGGAGCTTCTGGAAAGCCTGAGCCGACTTGCTGCAGATCCGCAACCTGCGTTTTGCCTGGCCCGCCGCCGCCGACTGCATCGACATTGAATCGCTCGACGTGCCGGCTGGGCGCACGGTGTTCCTGCACGGCCCCAGCGGCTGCGGCAAGAGCACCTTGCTGGGCCTGATGGCCGGGGTGCTGCAGGCCGGTGAAGGCACTGTGTCGCTGCTGGGCCAGCCCTGGGCGGCACTGCCGGCGGGTCGACGTGACGCCCGAAGAGCCGACCACGTTGGCGTGATCTTCCAGCAGTTCAACCTGCTGCCCTACCTGACGGTGCTGGAAAACGTGCTGCTGCCCAGCCGGTTTTCGGCACTGCGCGCTTCCCGCTGCGAGCCTTCACCGCGCGAAGCCGCCCAGTCGCTGCTGCAGCGCATGGGCCTGCCGGCCCCGCTGTTGCAGCGCCGCGCCGACGCGCTGTCGGTGGGCCAGCAGCAGCGCGTGGCGGCGGCGCGGGCGCTGCTGGGTCGGCCCGAGCTGGTGATTGCCGACGAGCCCACCTCGGCGCTGGATGCGGCCGTGCGCGATCACTTCATGACTTTGCTTCTGGATGAATGTCGCGGCAGCGGCAGCACACTGGTCTTTGTCAGCCACGACGAACGGCTCGCCGAGCGTTTCGACAAGCGCTTGAGTCTGCCCACGCTGAACCGCGCCGCGGTGGCTGCGTGAAGCCGACATGACCGCGCTGCTGCACGTCGCGCTGATAAGTGCGCTGAACCGGCGTGGCACGCTGGCGCTGGTGATGCTGAGCATCGCGCTGGCCACCGCCTTGCTGCTGGGGCTGGAACGGCTGCGCACCGACATCCGCAGCAGCTTCAGCCAGTCGGTCAGCGGCACCGACCTGGTGGTGGGCGCGCGCACGAGCCCGGTGCAGCTGATGCTGTATGCGGTGTTCCGCGTCGGTGGCGCGACCAACAACATCGCCATGGACAGCGTGCGCGCCATCGAAGCGCACCGCGCGGTGGCCTGGGTCGTGCCGCTGTCGCTGGGCGACTCACACCGCGGCCGGCCGGTGCTGGGCACCACACCCGCCTACTTCGAGCGTTTTGCCTACGGCGACCAACAGAGGCTGGCGCTCGCGCAGGGCCGGCCCTTTGCCGGCACGCTGGACGGGCTGTACGAGGCCGTCATCGGTGCCGAGGTGGCCCAGGCGCTGGGTTACGGCCTGGGCCAGAAGATCACGCTGTCACACGGCAGCGCCGAGGTGCTGGCTGCCGAACATGCCGACAAGCCCTTCACCGTGGTGGGTGTGCTGGCGCGCACCGGCACACCGGTGGACCGCACCGTGCACGTCAGCCTGCAGGCCATCGAAGCCATCCACCTCGACTGGGTGGGCGGCGCGCCGCTGCCGGCTGCCGCTGGCGTGAAGATCGCGCCCGAACATGCGCGCAAGTTCGACCTCGAGCCCAAGGAAGTGACGGCCGCGCTGGTGGGCCTGAAAAACCGTGTTGCGGTCTTCAACGTGCAGCGTTTTGTCAGCGGCTATGAAGCCGAAGCGCTGCTGGCCGTTTTGCCCGGTGTCGCGCTGGACGAACTCTGGGCCGTGGTCGGGCCGGGTGAACAGGCGCTGCTGGCCATCAGCGGCCTGGTGGCGGTGGTCAGCCTGGCATCGCTGGTGGCCGTGGTGCTGGCCGGCCTGAACGAACGCCGGCGGGAACTGGCGGTGCTGCGCGCGGTGGGCGCCGGGCCGCGCCACGTGCTCTGGCTTCTGGCCGCCGAGGGCGCGATGGTCACGCTGGCCGGGGCCCTGCTGGGCGCCTTGGCTGCAGCGCTGGCCGTGGTGCTGGCCGGGCCCTGGCTGCAGCAGCAGTTTGGCATCACCTTGTTGCCGGCGGCGCCGACGGCTTCGCAATGGGGCCTCTTTGGCGCCGTGCTGGCCGCGGGTATGCTCGCCAGCCTGGTGCCGGGATGGCGGGCCTATCGCCTGTCACTGGCCGACGGATTGAGTCCACGAACATGAAGTTGCCTGTTGCCGTCTGCCTGCTGCTGAGTCTCTTGCCTGCCGCTGCCCTGGCACAGAAGGACGGTGTGCCGCTGATGAAGCCGCCGCTGGCCGCTGCGGCCAAGCCGGCGTCGGCAGCGGCCGTGCCAGGCTCCGCCCGCACCATCACCTGGGACGCGCTGGTGCCCGCCGGCTGGGACCCGTTCAAGGACTTCAAGGACCTGAACTTCCAGATGCTGGACGACGGTGACCCACGTGCAACCGCGATGCTGAAGAAGATGCGCGACGTGTGGGACAACGCCCCGGTCAACGAAGCGCTGGTGGGTCAGTCGGTGCGCATCCCGGGTTTCATCGTGCCGCTGGAAGACAGCAAGGACGGCATGAAGGAGTTCCTGCTCGTGCCCTATTTCGGCGCCTGCATCCACAGCCCGCCGCCGCCGGCCAACCAGATCGTGCACGTGCTGCCCAAGTCGCCGGCCAAGGGCCTGCGCTCGATGGACGCGGTGTGGATCACCGGCCGGCTGACCACCGGCCGCACCGACTCCTACATGGGCGCCGCCAGCTACCGCATCGAAGCGGTGAGCGTGGCGCCGTACACCGAGACACCCGGCAAATGAGCCCCCGGCCAGGCGGGCCGCCGGCACGCGACCTGGTCCGCACCACCTTTTCGGTGCTGTTCATCGGGCTGTTGCTGGGCGCCTCGCTGTGGATCCTGCGGCCCTTCCTGGGCTCCATCGTCTGGGGCACGATGGTGGTGGTGGCCACCTGGCCGCTGATGCTGCGCCTGCAAGGCTGGCTGTGGGGCCGGCGCGGCCTGGCGGTGACGGCGATGACGCTGCTGCTGCTGCTGCTCTTCGTGGTGCCGCTGGTGCTGGCCATCGTGACCATCGTCAGCAACGCCGACCGCCTGGTGGAATGGGCCAAGCTGGCGTCCGTCTACACGCTGCCCGACGAACCGCCGACATGGCTGGTGAACCTGCCCTTGGTGGGCTCGCTGCTGGGCGGCGCCTGGCAACAGGCCGCCGATCTGGGCCTGCGCGACCTGCTGCCGCGCCTGTCGCCGTACGCCGGCGACCTGACACGCTGGTTCGTGGCCGAGGTCGGCAGCATCGGTGTGCTGTTGCTGCAGTTCCTGCTGACGGTGCTGGTGTCGGCGGTGATGTACGCCTACGGCGAAGAAGGCGCGCAATTGGTGCGGCGTTTTGCGCACCGGCTGGCCGGCGAACGCGGCGACGGTGCCGTGGTGCTGGCCGGCAACGCCATCCGTGGCGTGGCGCTGGGCGTGGGCGTGACGGCCTTGGCGCAGGCGGCCCTGGGGGGTGTGGGCGTGGCGCTGGCCGGTGTGCCCTTTGCCGCGCTGCTGACGGCCGTGATGTTCATGTTGTGCATCGCGCAGGTGGGGCCGGTGCCGGTGCTGCTGGCTGCGGCCGGCTGGGCCTTCTACGACGGCAGCACGGGCTGGGCCATCTTCCTGGTTGCCTGGTCGGGTTTCGTGGGCACGGTGGACAACTTCATCCGGCCCGTGTTCATCCGCATGGGGGCCGACATTCCCTTGCTGCTGATCTTTGCCGGTGTCATCGGTGGCCTGTTTGCCTTTGGCCTGGTGGGCATCTTCGTCGGTCCGGTGGTGCTGGCCGTGGGTTACACGCTGCTGGAGTCGTGGATGAACGAAGAGCTGGCCAGTCACGCGCCCGACTACCGCGACTGACTGATTGCCGGGTCGCTCAGGCCGCGATCCAGCCCGCCGTCTGCATGTCGGCCTGGGCTTGCGAAGCCGATGTGAACTGCAGTGCCTGCCAGCCCATCGCCCGCGCGGCTTCGACATTCGGGCCGTGATCGTCCAGGAAGACCAGGTCCCGTGGCGCCACCTGGAAGTGCTGCACCGCCAGTTCGAAGATCGCGGCCTCGGGTTTGTTGTGGTGCACGCGGGCCGAGAAGATGCCGCTGTCGAAGCGGGTGAAAAAGTCGTTCTGCTCCAGCACGTCGGCATACGGCGCCGGCATGTTCGACAGGTAGTGCAGATGGTGGCCCGCATCGGCCAGGTGGTGCAGCAGGGCCACCGATTCGGGGATGGGCTGCAGTTCGCGCGGCACCGCGTCCACCACCGTCTGCACGTCGGCCGCTGCCAGGCCGGTGCGGCGAGAGATGCGTTGCACCAAGTCGGGCACGCTGACGGTGCCGCGGTCGAAGTCGCCCCAATCGCCGCCGTAGGCCTGGAAGATCTGCTTCTCCCAGTGCGCGGCCTGAACCTCGTCGGTGGCCACATGCGGCAGTTCGCGCATCAGCATCTGGCGCGGCTGCCAGCTGAAGAGCACGGCGCCCAGGTCGAAGACGATGCGTTTCGGCGGCCGCTTCATGAAGTCAGGCGCTTCAGCAGGCCGGCCGTCGAGCTGTCCAGCCCCGTGCCGTCACCCGTGGCCAGGCGTGGCAGCAGTGCGTTGCACAGCGCCTTGCCCAGTTCCACGCCCCACTGGTCGAAGCTGTTGATGCCCCACAGCGCGCCGCTGACAAACACGCGGTGTTCGTACAGCGCGATCAGGGCGCCCAGGCTTTGCGGCGTCAACGCTTCCAGCACGAAGGTGGTGCTGGGCCGGTTGCCCGGGAAGGCCCGGTGCTGCGCCAGCACCGCCGGGTCGAAGCCCGGCGCCGCGGTGGGTGCCTTTTCGGTGAAGGCCACGGCCGCACTTTTGCCCAGCATCAGCGCCTGGCTCTGCGCCAGGCAGTTGGCCAGCAGCTTGTCGTGTTGGTCGGCCAGGGTGTGTGACGGGGTCTTGACGGCGATGAACTCCACCGGGATCACGTCGGTGCCCTGGTGCAGCATCTGGAAGTACGCGTGCTGGCCGTTGGTGCCGGGCTCGCCCCACACCACCGGGGCGCGGCCCAATTGGTCGACCTGTTTGCCGTTGGATTCCATCTCCAGCTGCTGCAGGTAGGCCGGCAGCCGGCGCAGCCCTTGGTGGTAAGGCGCCACGCTGCGGCTCGTGAAACCGTGGAAGTTGCGGTACCAGACGTCCAGCAGGCCCAGCAACACCGGCAGGTTTTTCGCCAGTGGCGTGTGCGCGAAGTGCTGGTCCATCGCGTGGGCGCCGGCCAGCAGCGCGCGGAAGTGGGCGCCGCCGACGGCGATGGCAATCGGCAATCCGATGGCGCTCCACAGCGAATAGCGGCCGCCCACCCAGTCCCAGAAGCCGAAGGTGGTGTCGATGCCGAAGTCGGCCGCGGCCTTCACGTTGGTGGTGGTGGCGGCGAAGTGCCGCGCCACGTCGCTGCCCCCTTGCTGCACGAACCAGGCACGTGCAGCCATCGCATTGGCCATCGTCTCTTGTGTCGTGAAGGTCTTGCTGGCGACGATGAAAAGCGACTTCTTCGCGTCCAGCCGCTGCAGCAGCGGCGCGATGTCGTGGCCATCGACGTTGCTGACGAAATGCAGCTGCTGCGCTGGGTTGCGGTAGGCGTCCAGCGCCGGCACCACCATCGCCGGGCCCAGGTCGCTGCCGCCGATGCCGATGTTCACGATGTCGGTGATGCCGGTGTCGCTGCGCACGCGGTCGGCGTAGGCCAGCATGGCGTTGAGCACGGCGTGCACTTCGTCGCTGAAGGGCCCCTGGCCCGGTGGCGCGCGCAGCGCCGTGTGCAGCACCGCGCGGCCTTCGGTGAGGTTGACGGTGTCGCCACGCAACAGCGCATCGCGCTGCGCTTCCAGGCCACATTCGCGGGCCATGTCCTGCAGGAAGTGCCAGGTGGCGGTGTCGATGCGGTTTTTGCTGAGGTCGGCAAACACCTCGGGGGCTTCGACGCTCATCGAAGCAAACCGGCCCGGGTCGCGTTCGAAGGCTTCACGCAGGTCGAAGTCGCGGCCGTGGGCTTCGAAGTGGCCTTTCAGCGCGCCCCAGGCCTGGGTTTCGTCGCAGCGTTTCACCGCTGCAGGCCTTGGATCAGGCGATCCAGCTTGACCGCATCGGCAGCAAAGGCGCGGATGCCTTCGGCCAGTTTCTCGGTCGCCATCGCGTCTTCGTTCAGCGCCCAGCGGAAGCTCTTTTCGCTGTGGTGCACGGCGGGCAGGTCCAGCTGGCGCGCGGCGTCGGCGTCCAGTGCACGTGGCACCGGTGCTTCGCTGGCCTGCAGCTGCGCCAGCAGCTCGGGGCTGATGGTCAGCAGGTCGCAACCCGCCAGTGCAACGATCTGCCCGGTGTTGCGGAAGCTGGCGCCCATCACCTCGGTGGTGATGCCGTGGCGTTTGTAGTGGTTGAAGATGGCCTGCACACTTTGCACGCCAGGGTCGTTCGCACCGGCCATCTTGGCCTCGTCCCAGGCTGCGCCCGAGGACTTCTTGTGCCAGTCGTAGATGCGGCCCACGAAGGGGCTGATCAGCTGCACACCGGCGTCGCCGCAGGCCACCGCCTGGGCGAAGGCAAACAGCAGCGTCAGGTTGCAGTGGATGCCCTGTTTTTGCAGCACCTCGGCGGCGCGGATGCCTTCCCAGGTGGCCGCCACCTTGATCAGCACACGGCCCTTGTCGATGCCGGCGTCGGCATACAGGCCGATGAGCCGCAGCGCACGGGCCACGGTGGCTTCGGTGTCGAAGGACAGGCGGGCGTCGACTTCGGTGCTGACACGGCCCGGCACCACCTTCAGGATCTCGCGGCCGAAGCGCACCAGCACCTGGTCCACCACCGCGTCCAGCGCCGCGCCGCGGTGTGCGGCCACGGTGTCGGCCAGCAGCGGCGCGTAGTCGGGCTGCTGCACGGCTTTCAGGATCAGGCTCGGGTTGGTGGTGGCGTCCTGCGGCGCAAATTGCGCCAGCTGCTTGAAGTTGCCGGTGTCGGCCACCACGGTGGTGTGTTGCTTGAGCTGGTCGAGCTGGTTCATGGCGCGCATTCAGGGTTCGGAGCACGAATTAGACCCGAGTGCCATGTCCGCCTGGGTTCAAGGTGGTTTCACCGGTTGCCGACGGGGCATGATGTCGGCGACCGCCCACCCCGATGAACGCCGTTCTGCAAGACCAGCCGCTGCCGGCCCGCCTGGTGCCGTGGCCCCGCGCCCTGCACACCACGCTGGGCCGCTGCCTGTTCCTGGCCGTTTTGCTGCACCTGTGGCTGGCGGCCTGGGTGGGCACGGCACCGGGTGGCACGGCACAGCTGGGCCAGGGGGTGTTCGGCGCCATCAACGTGACGCTGCGGGGGCCGGTCAGCGACGGGGCTTCGCTGGTCGAGTTGCCGCCCGAGCCCGTCAGCACGGCACCAGGCGACGCGCCCACACCACGGTGGGGCGGCGCGGTGCGCAGCGCCGAGCCGCAGCCCGACAGCGTGCCCGGTGCGGCCACCCTGGGATTGCCGGCCGCCCGGCTGCCCGAAGCGCGCCGCACGGAAGTGCCGCCGATCGAAACGGCCGCCACCTCAGCCGTTGCGCCAGTGCCACTGCCGGCACCTGTGGCGGTGCCGGCGCCTCTGCCCAGTCCGCCGCCACAGGCAGCGCCCGAACGGCCGCCGCCCCAGCTGCAGCAGCTGCCGGCGTTGGCACCGAGCCCGGCCTGGACCGCTGCTCCGGCGCTGCCTGCTGAAACACCGCTGCAGCGCCCCGCCGTGCTGCCCAGCCTGCCCGAGCCGGTGGCTGCCGTGGAGGCACCTGCACCTGCACCTGCACCGCAGCGGCAGTTGCCATCGACGCTGGCTGCGCCCATGCCGGTGGCCCCCGCGGCTGCCTTGCCCAGCGCTGCCGCACCGCTGTCCTTGCCTGAACTGGCGGCACCGGAACGGCCGCTGCCGGCACCGCCGGTGCTGCGCCAGCTGGCCAGCCCGCCGGCCGCGCTGGCGCGCACGCCCGAACCCGCGCTCAGCCCGCCCGACCTGCCTGCCGCGCCGGCCAGCCTGCCACCCGCGGTGTCGCTGACCGGGCAGCCGCTGCCGGCCCTGGGCACGGCGCCCGTCGACGCCGGTTCGCGGGTCGGACACGACGTGGCCACGCCGCCCGCTGCGCCGTCCAGCGCACCGCCGCGCCTGAACCTGGAACTGGCCCGACCGCGCGGCGGCGAACTGTCGCGGTACGACACACGCGGTGTGCTGCCGGTGTTGCCGCGCCCACCCGAGCGCGACGAAAAACTGGCGCGCGAGATCGAAAAGGCCGGCAAGGCCGACTGCCGCAAGGCCTACGGCGGCATGGGCCCGCTGGCGGTGATTCCGCTGGCGGTGGACGCGCTGCGCAAGGAAGGTGGGTGCAAGTGGTGAGGCGGCGGCATGGCAGCCGCCTTCTCACGTCACTCGCCCGCTGTTTCGTCCCTTACTGCGCCAAGTCCAGGCGGTAGTCGCCGTTCACCGGCCCGGTGACACCCCGAGCGAAGTACACACGCACATACATCAGCACCGGCGCGCCCGTGGTGTTGGTGGCCGTGGCCAGGTCGACCCGGCCCACACCTTGTGTGCTGCGGGCCAGCAGCGCCAGCGCAGCGTCGTAGATCTCCAGGTTGAAGTCCGACTCCGGGCCCGGGGTCAACGTGGCGCTGAGCGTGCGGCCCGGGGCCACGGTGACGGCGAAGAAGTCGCGGTCGCGCACCTCACCGCGGGCGCTGCCCATGTTGGCGTTGACCTGCGCCGGCAGGCTGGGCACCACCTGCGGTTGGCTGAAGTTGTCGTTGGGTTCGACCTCGGCCAGCACCAAGGGCAGGGGCGGTGTGTCGTTGATGTTCAGGAACACCGCCGTCACCGCACCCCAGGCGCCTGAAGCATCGCGGGCCCGCACGTAGACCGTGTGACGTCCCGGTGCCAGACCGGCGGTGTCGACACTGCCGGCCAGGGTTTCGGTCACGCTGTTGAAGCTGCCATCGGCCGCCGACAGGCTGCGCGGCACGGCGCCGGCTTCCCAGGGCGGCGTGTCGATGGTGTATTCCGCTGCGGCGATGGCCTGTGTGCCTTCGACGCCATTGCTGTTGTTGAAGCGGGCGTCGCTGGCCGAGCCGCTGAGCGCCACTGGCGTGCCGGCGGCCACACCCGCGCCCGACGCGTCACCGGCCAGCGCCAGCGCCGTCACGTCGGGCCCGGCGGGGGTGATGTAGGGCGTGCGCACCACCTTGGCGGCGTAGATCAGCGCCGGCAGGTTGCCCGGCTTGATCGTGCTTTCGTAGCTGGCGCAGCTCTGGAAAAAGGACGTGCCCAGCTCGATGGTGTAGGCCGCCACGCCCAGTTCACCGTAGCTGATGCCGTCGCTGGTGCCGTCGGTGGGATACAGGCCGATCGACTGCGTGGGGGTGTAGCCGTTGAAAAACGCGAACTTGCGGCCCAGGGTCTGCAGTGCGGTGCCGTTCGGCGCCGGCGTGGCGGTGTTCCCCCAGGGCCACAGCACCAGCTGGCTGTAGCTGTGGATGTCCATGTGGATGCCGCTGGTGTCGGCCGGTGCAGCGTCGGTGACGGCGGGGCCGCGCCGGTCGGGCCACAGGCTGCGCACGTAGTTCTGGATGGCCTGGATCTCGGGTTCCGAACCCGCGCTGGGGCCGCGGTAGGTCAGGTTGCAAGCGCTGCCGCTGGAGCCTTCGCCGCCGGTGGTGTTCCAGCCGAAGGTGAAGTTGCGGTTCAGGTCGACACCGCGGGTGTTGGTGTTGGCGCAGTGCGCGTTGTTGACGTTCTTGCGCCACGACAGGCCGGTCTCGGCGCGTTTGCGGCCGTCGGGGTTGGCGTGCAGCATCAGGTGCACTTCGTGGTGGTCCATGATCCACGTCGCGTCGGCGTTGCTGCCGTGGCCGTTGACCAGCCAGCGCGCAAATTCCAGCACCAGCGGCGCGGTGGTGTATTCACGGGCGTGGATGGCGCTGTTGATGAAGAGCTTGGGCTTGCCACCGGCGGGTGCCGGCACCGCACTGTTGCTGAGTTTCAGCACCCGCAGGTCGTAACCGCCGGTGCCCTGGGTCTTGAGCCAGGAATCACCGGCATCGACCCAGCCGCCCAGCGTGGGCCGCGCGGCCAGCAGCGCGTCGGCAGCGGCGAAGGTTTCTTCCACCGTTTCGTAGCAGGCGTAGCCGGGAATGGACAACGGCTGCGCCTCGGCGGTACCGCGTTTGGCCTGCAGGATCTGCATCAGCGTCAGGCGCCGGTTGCGCAGTTCGATGTAGTCGGTGGCCAGTTCGAAGCGGAAGCCGAAGGGCCGCAGGCGGTCCATGTCGGCGGCGTCGAGTTCCATCACCAGGAAGCCGCGCTTGAAGTCGCTTTCGAGCAGCTGGCCGTGGAAGCTGATGGCCGCCTTGCGGGCGATCTCGGCGCTGGGGTAGTAGGCGCGGTAGACGTTCTGGGTCTGTTTTTCCTGCTCCAGCAGGTTGTGCAGCTCGGGGCCGTGCAGGTGCTGGGCGGCGGCGGGCAAGTGGGCGGCGCAGGCGGCAATGACAGCCAGGGTCAGCGCCAGCGGGCGGGCGCAGCGGGGGGTGGTGGTCTTCAAGTGGGCTCCTCGTCCTTTGCCGCTGACTATGCCAGCAAGGACGGGCCTTTTGCCCCCCGCATCTTCAGGCTTCGCGGTGCATGCGAAGTCCTCAGGCCGCCATGGCGTCAGGCGCAAAGTCCAGCAACACCTTCATCGCGCGCTTGCGGTCGCTGGCCAGTTCGAAGGCCTGTTGCGCCTGGCTGAGCGGGAAGCTGCCGGTGATCATGGGTCGCATGTCGACACGGCCTTCGTTGATGAGTTGCACCGCCAGCGCAAACTCGGCGTGGAAGCGGAACGACCCACAGACGCTCAGCTCCTTGGCCACCACCAGGTTCTGCGGGATGCTGACGTCGCCGCCCAGGCCGAGTTGCACGACCACACCCCGCGGGCGCATCGTGTCCAGCCCGGCGCGCAGTGCCCGTTCATTGCCCGAACACTCCAGCATCACGTCGAAGCTGCCCTTGCGGGTGCTGCCGTCGGCGCCGTAACGCGCCACCCAGCCGCTGTCCTGCGCCACGTTGATGGTGTGGTGCGCACCCATCGCACGGGCCACGGCCAGTGTTTCGTCGGTCAGGTCCACGGCCACGATCTCGGCTGCGCCGTGCACACGCGCTGCGGCCACTGCCAAGGTGCCGATGGGCCCGCAGCCCGACACCAGCACCCGCTTGCCCAGCAAGGGCCCGGCGCGCGACACACCGTGCAGCGCCACCGAAAAGGGTTCGGCCAGGGCCGCGTGCTGCAGCGGCACGTGCGCCGCCACCCCTTCGCACTGCACCGCGTCGCAGACCAGCAGGTTGCGGAAGGCGCCTTCGACATGCGGGTCGCGCATGGCGCTGCCGTAGAAGCGCATGTCCAGGCACTGGTTGGGCAGGCCCTCCAGGCAGTAGACGCAGCGGCTGCAGGGCCGACTGGGATTGACGGCCACCTTGTCGCCGGGTTTGACACGCGTGACGTCGGGCGCCACGGCCGTCACGGTGCCGGCCACCTCGTGGCCCAGGATCATCGGCCGCTTGATGCGCACGGTGCCGAAGCCACCGTCGTGGAAGTAGTGCAGGTCCGACCCGCAGATGCCGCCGAAGCCCACCTGCACCAGCACCTGGCCGGGGCCGGGTTCGCCGGCTTCCTGTTCTTCGACCTGCAGATCGTGAGGCGCGCGGATCACCAGGCACATGCAGCGCAGTCGCATCGGGGGTCTCCTGTTTGGTGTGATGATTGCAGCCGCGATCATCACACCAAACAGGAGACCCCCTTGAAGCTCTTCGACCTGAGCGGCCGCACGGCCCTGATCACCGGTTCCAGCAAGGGCATCGGCTACGCCATTGCCAGTGCGCTGGCCAGCGCCGGGGCGCGGGTGGTGCTGAACGCGCGCAACGCCGACGCCCTGGCGCAGGCACGCGACACGCTGGCCGCCCAAGGTTTCGACGTGCACACCGCGGCTTTCGACGTGACCGACGCCGATGCGGTTGAAGCCGGCGTGGCGCAGGTCGAAGCACAGGTCGGCGCCATCGACATCCTGGTCAACAACGCCGGCATGCAGCACCGCGGCAACTTCGCCGAATTCCCCATCGACGCCTGGCACAAGATCACCACCACCAACATCGACAGCGTGTTCCTGGTGGGCCGCGCGGTGGCTCAACGCATGATCCAGCGCCAGGCCGGCAAGATCATCAACGTCTGCAGCGTGCAAAGTGAACTGGGCCGCCCGGGCATCGCACCCTATGCCGCCACCAAGGGCGCGGTGAAGATGTTGACCAAGGGCATGGCCATCGACCTGGGCAAACACGGCATCCAGGTCAACGGCCTCGGGCCGGGTTACTTCAAGACCGAACTGACGCAGACCCTGGTGGCCGACCCGGCCTTCACCGCCTGGCTGAGCGGCCGCACACCGGCCGGCCGCTGGGGCGAGGTGAAGGAACTGGCCGGCGCGGCCATCTTCCTGGCTTCAGAAGCGTCCAGCTTCGTCAACGGCCACATCCTGTACGTGGACGGCGGCATCACGGCCAGTCTGTAGTCGCTGCAAAAAAGGCTGCCGCGCAGCCCCGTGATAATGGCGCGATGACGATCTTCTACTGGGTGATGGGCGTGCTCATCGTCGGCACGCTGCTGCCGTCGATCATGTACTGGGTGCTCTATGCCGTGACCGGCGAGCCGGCCTGCGCGCGCCGCGCCAGTGCCCTGTGGAACTTCAGCCGCGTGCTGGCCTTGCTGGGCTTCAACATCCTGATCTGGGGCCACGTCATCGTGGGCCTGTGGCAGTTGGCGCGCTGAGCTTCAGGCATTGAAAGAGTCGCTCTGGCGCGCAAGCGGCGGCAGTGGCTCGGTGACGGTTGCGCCAACGAGTCCTTGCGGGTAAGGCACCAGTTGCTGCAACTGGCCTGCTTCGGAGCCAAGGATTCTGGGATGGACGCGCAGAACCCCAGAGCGACCGGATTGCCATGAAACCGCCTCTCATCCTTGCCGGCATCCGGCCACTTCCAGCCATCGATCACGGGCCGCATTTGGGTAGCCTTTTCGACAAGCTCCGTGCATGGGCCTGTCCGCAGCGGGCGGTGCTGCCACTTCACCGCCGAACACCGAGGTGCCATCACCCCAATTCTCATGATCGTTGCCGCCAGTCCTTGCCTAGGATGCTGGATCAACGGCAGCTTGGTGGTTCGCGTGACACCTCAATCCATGAATGCCGGACTGCTTGCTCTGGATATGGACCTGCCGACGCCTCCGGCGGCCTTGGTGCGCATGGCCACGCTCTTGGCTCAACCCGCGTGCGACCTGGACGATCTGGGCGAGTTGATCGAATCCGACATGTCGCTGGCATCGGCGCTGCTCAGAACAGTCAACTCCTCGCTGTTCAATCTGTCGGGTCGAGTCCAGACCGTTCGAGAGGCCATCACCTACCTGGGCATGCGCGAGGTCAGCGGCCTGGCCTTGCAGCACGGCCTGCGTGCCGCGTTTCCCCAGGCACCGGAGCTGGATCTTCTGTGGCAACGGGCGGCAGCACGCGGCGAGTTGATGGGCGTCCTGGGTCAAGCCCTCGGCTTCGATGCCTGGGCGGCGCACTCCGCCGGTCTGTTCGAGGAATGCGGTAAGGCACTGCTGTTTCGCCACTCGCCCGTTCGATACCGCTCCCTATGGGCGGCGAAGCCGACGGACGACGGCGCACTCAGCTCGCTCGAGCAAGATGCATTCGGCATCTCGCACGACATCCTGGGCAGCGCCCTGTGCGAGACCTGGGGCTTGCGGCCCTCGGCCGCGCACTGCGTGCGCCACCATGTCGAATTCCAGTCCACGCTGGTGCTGCCGAAACCAGACCGCCATCGCTCTATCTGCGCCCTGTCTGCGTTGGCGCATCGCGTCATGATCCTTCCCGCCGACACCACACGATGTGTGGAGTTGGTTGCGAAGCAGTTGGACCTGCCCCCCGCGCAGATTGCGGCGGTCATCCCCTCGGGTAAGCATCGTCTCGGCGCCCGGCGCTGAGCCCGCCGCCTGCACCTCACACGATCGACCAGGTGTCGATTTCGATCAGGCTGCCGATGGGCTCGGGGCGATGGACAAGGTAGCCTTGGGCAAAGTCCACACCAATCACCCGCAGGCGCTCCAGCACCTCGACGTTGTCGACGAATTCCGCCACTGTCTTCAGCCCCATCAGCTTGGCCACGTCGGCAAAACAGCGCACGGCCGCGTCGTCCAACGAATCACTCAACAGATTGCGAATGAATTGGCCGTCGATCTTCAGGTAGTCCACCGGCAGTGTCTTGAGGTACCCGAACGAAGAGGCGCCAGCACCGAAGTCGTCGAGTGCGACTTTCACGCCAACCTCGCGCACCTGCCCGATGAAGATGGCGGCGTCGGCCAAGTTGGTGACGGCGGCCGTCTCTGTGATCTCGAGGCACAGTCTTGAACAAATCGAGTCACTGGCTGCGGTGAACAGTTCCAGCGCCCAAGCGTGGAAGGCCCGGTCGCCGACCGACTGACCCGACAGGTTGACGCTCAGGCTCTCGATGAGGTCCTCCGAGGACAAGCTTCTAAGCCAGTCGATCGCATGTCGCAGAACCCAGCGGTCTATTCGCGACACAAGATGGAAACGCTCTGCGGCGGGAAGGAATGCGCCAGGTAGCGCCAGCGACCCGTCCTCGTTCCGCATCCGCAGCAGAACCTCGGCATGAACACCCGTCCGCTCTTCCCTGAGGCTCCGGATCCGCTGGGCGAACAACACGAAGCCTTCCTGGTCCAGCGCCTGTTCGATGCGTGAAGTCCACTGGACTTCGTGGTGTCTCGCCCGCATCGCGGCGTCGGTGTCGAACCAGGCGTGGACTCGATTGCGCCCGGCTTCCTTGGCCGCATAGCAGGAGGTGTCGGCAGCCTGCTGAACGGCCGCCGTGCTCGCCCAGCGCTTGTCCACAGGCACCAGCCCGATGCTGGTGCCGATCCGAAAGCGCCTGTTCTCGTGGACAAACCTGAAGTCGTCCATCCGATCGCAGATTTTCTGCGCGACCCGGTTGGCTTGATCCGACGTGCAGTGTTCAAGGATGATGGCGAACTCGTCGCCGCCCAAACGGGCGAGCGTGTCGCGACCGCGGACCGCATCGGCCAGCAACTTGCTCACCTGTTGCAGCAATTGGTCGCCAATGGCGTGGCCGCAGGCGTCGTTGACCAGCTTGAACTGGTCAAGGTCAATGTAGAGCAGCGCGTGATGGCTGTCGCTGTCATGCGCATGGCGCAGGGTTCGCAGCAAACGGGTTTCGAACTCCGCGCGGTTGACCAGGCCGGTCAGCGCGTCGTGAGTGGCGCGATAGGTCATCTCGCCACTCAGTCGCCGCTGTTCGCTGACGTCGTGGAACACGAGGACGACGCCCAGAATGTCGCCTGCTGCATTGCGGATCGGCGCCGCCGAGTCCTCGATTCCAAACTCGGTGCCGTCGCGCGAGATCAGTAAAGTGTGGTTGGCCAGGCCGACGATCTTGCCCTGTGCCAGGCAGGTGGCCACCGGGTTATCCGTGACGGCGCGCGTCTCTTCATTGACGATGTGGAAGACCTGGCTCAAAGGGCGTCCCTTGGCCTCGGTGGCCAGCCAGCCCGTCATCCGCTCGGCCACCGGGTTGAGCCAGTTGACCGCTCCGGCCGCGTCGGTGGTGATGACCGCGTCGCCGATGGACTGCAGGGTGACCCGCATCAACTCGTGCTGCTGCGCAAGTTCCGCGCTCAATTGCCGCATGGCCTCGTCGCGGCGCTTGCGTGCCGTGATGTCGATGTGGATGCCGAAGAACCACTCCGGCCGCCCATCGGGCGTGCGGGTGATGAGACGCCCGCGGTCTTCGGCCCAGACCCAGTGGCCGTTGCGGTGACGCAGGCGCACTTCGGCCACATAGGCCTCGCTGCGCCCGGCGAAGTGATCTCGCAGCAACTGGCGCGTCTGGTCCAGTTCGTCCGGGTGCGCGATGTCGGCGCGGAACTGGTTCGTCACCGCACCCAGCTCCTCGACTTTCCAGCCGATGATCTCGGCCCAGCGCGGGTTGACGATCACCTCGCCGGTCTGGACATTCCATTCCCAGGTGCCGGCGTTGGTCCCCTCGATCAGGTTGCTCAGGCGCTCGTTTTCCCT
>LNFM01001409.1_pt1 | contig 54639 bp, 43 predicted proteins | sample 596031 | NCBI WGS metagenome assembly LNFM01 (sample SAMN04254537, study PRJNA301005) | activated carbon metagenome | isolation source: dual media filters at the Ann Arbor, Michigan drinking water treatment plant | place: USA: Ann Arbor
GGCAACGGTGGTGTAGGAGCGGCCCATGGCCGCGAAAGCGTTGGTTCCGGTCGAAGCGCTTCCACGGCATCTGCCGCTTTCGGGGCCATGGGTCCCTCCTACAGGGGTGGTGGATGCGCCACCCGAGGTGGAACTGGCCACGTTATCTGCAGGAGCGGCCCATGGCCGCCTCTCGGGCCTGACGGCCCGCGGCGGCTTGGCCGCGTGGAGTTACCAACAAGGGGAGGGCCCCTTGTATATCCCCCGTGGATGCACCACCGACCATTGGAAATGGGCAACGGTGGTGTAGGAGCGGCCCATGGCCGCGAAAGCGTTGGTTCCGGTCGAAGCGCTTCCACGGCATCTGCCGCTTTCGGGGCCATGGGCCCCTCCTACAGGGGTGGTGGATGCGTCCCCCGAGGTGGAACTGGCCACGCTATCCGTAGGAGCGGCCCATAGCCGCGAAAGCGGTGAGCGCACGGAAACGCATCGCCCGGAACGATCGCCCTCGCGGCATGGCCCCCTCCTATAGCGGTGGTGGATGCGCCGTCATCTCCGGCCGGTGTCGCCCGATCAATACACCGACCGTCCCCCCGTGATGTCGAACAGCTGGCCCGTGGTGAACGAACACTCGTCCGAGGCGAGCCACGCCACCATCGCGGCGATCTCGTCCGGTTTCACGAATCGGCCCTTCGGCACCTGATCCAGCATCCACTTCACCTTTTCCGGCGTAAAGCTCTGCAGGATCTCCGTGTCGGCCACCGACGGGCAGACGCAGTTCACGAGGATCTCGGTGTCGGCCAGTTCGCGACCCAGGGCCTTGGTCAGTGCGATGACGGCGGCCTTCGAGGCGCTGTATGCCGAGAAGTTGGGGGTCCCATTCTTGCCTGCGATCGAGGCGATGTTGACGATGCGACCGTATCCACGCGATCGCATGGCCGGGATGACCGCCTTGCTGCACAGGAACGTCCCGTCCACGTTCACCGCGAAGATCTGTCGCCACGTCGCCAGGTCGTACTCCCACGTCTGCACCACGGGGCCGCCGATGCCGGCGTTGTTCACGAGGATGGCGATGGGGCCCAGCTTCGCTTCGGCCGTGCGGACCGCCTGGGTGACCGCGGCCTCGTCCGTGATGTCGACCGGCTGGACGATGAAGCGCCCGGTGCCCGCGAGGGCGGTTTCGACGGCGGCGAGGGCAGTGGCGTCGCGGTCCCACAGGGCGACGCTGGCCCCGCATGCGAGCAGGCGTTCGGCGATGGCGAGGCCGATGCCGCGGGCAGCGCCCGTGACGATGGCGGTGCGGTCGGCAAGATCGATATGAGTGGCCATGGGGTGTCTCCTCGTTCGGAGGCGGGAGGATAGCCCCCGCCGGCCGGCTGGGGGCGCCTTCCTTCGAGCGGCAACGAAGCGCTCGGTGAACGTTCTGTGACGCTGTCACCGCTCGGTCATCACCGTGACCTATGATCCTGACCATCAGTACCCAGTACCCGGGAGACTCCAAAAGTGCCATCGATGTCCGCCGACCAACCCTCTCCGATCCAGCCCGGCCACACGGTCCACGCAGCGCGGCAGGCGCGCGGCTTCACCCTGCTCGAACTGCTCGTCGTGATCGTCATCATCGGTCTCCTGGCCGGATACGTCGGCCCCAAGTACTTCGCGCAGGAAGGCAAGGCGAAGACGAAGGTGGCGAAGGCCCAGATCGACGCCCTGGAGAAGGCCCTCGATGCCTACCGCATCGACATGGGCCGCTATCCCGACACCCAGCAAGGCCTCGCCGTCCTGGAAGTCCGGCCCGAGAACGAACCGCGTTGGCAGGGCCCGTACATGAAGAAGGCGATCCCGCCCGACCCGTGGGGCAAGCCATATCAATACCGCGCGCCCGGCGAGAAGGGCGAGATCGACATCTTCTCCTTCGGCCGGGACGGACAGGCGGGCGGCGAGGGCGAGGATGCGGACGTGGGCAATTGGAACTGAGGACGATGAGTCGGACGGGTCGGGCATTCGTTGTGGGTCGATGCCGTGAAAGCGCGGCATTTGTAGGAGCGGCCCATGGCCGCGAAAGCGGTGGATGCCGTGGGAGCGCCCCAACCGGAACAATCGCTTTCGCGGGCATGGCCCGCTCCTACAAGGTCCCGATGGGCGATGAATTTGTAGGAGGGGGCCATGCCCCCGAAAGCGGTGGATGCCGTGGGAGCGCCCCAACCGGAACAATCGCTTTCGCGGGCATGGCCCGCTCCTACAAGATCCCGATGGGCGACGAATTTGTAGGAGCGGCCCATGGCCGCGAAAGCAGTCGATGCCGGCAAGTGCATCCCCACAGCGAGGCCTCGGGACCATGCGCTTCCAGGTGAAAGCCATGAAGGCCGGCGAGGGCGTGGTGTCGCTGTCGTTCGATGCGCGCGATGCCCGGGACGCCCGCGCGCAGGCCGCGGACAAGGGCTACGCCGTGCTTGGCGTGCAGGGGGGCGCGTGGTCGCTCAGCCTGCCGCAGCGCCGGCATCGGTTTCCGCTGCTGCTCTTCACCCAGGAACTGCTCGCGCTGCTCAACGCCGGCATCAGCCTCGTCGAGGCGCTCGAGACGCTCGCCGAGAAGGAATCGCGCGCGGAGAGCCGGTCGGTGCTGCAGGGCCTGCTCGATCTTCTGCGCGAAGGGAAGTCGTTCTCCGCCGCACTGCAGGCCAACCCCGCCATCTTCCCCGACCTGTACGTGGCCTCGGTCCGCGCGAGTGAGCGCACCGGTGATCTCTCCGAGGCGCTGGCCCGCTATGTCACCTATCAGACGCAGCTCGATCTCGTGCGGAAGAAGCTGGTGAGCGCCTCCATCTACCCGGCGATCCTGCTCATCGTCGGGGGCATGGTCACGATGTTCCTGCTGGGTTACGTCGTGCCGCGCTTCAGTCATGTGTACGAGGACATGGGCGGGGATCTCCCGCTGCTCTCGCGGGTGCTGCTGCGCTGGGGGTCCCTCATCGACGAGAACGGCGCGCTCACGGGCGGTATCTTCCTCGTCGTCGTCGGCCTCATCGCGTGGTGGATCGTCCAGCCCGGCACCCGCGCCCGCATGCTCCGGGCGATGCGCCGCATCCCCGGTTTCCACGAGCGCGTGCGCGTGTACCAGCTCACGCGCTTCTACCGCACCCTCGGCATGCTGCTGACCGGCGGCATCTCGGTCGTGCCGGCCCTCGGCATGGTGGCCGGGCTGCTCGACGCCGAACTCCGCGCGCGCCTCGACCAGGCGACACGCCTCGTCCGTGAAGGGCGCCCGATGTCGGATTCGATGGAGACCGCCGGCCTCGTCACGCCCGTCGCATTGCGGTTGCTGCGGGTGGGCGAACGCAGCGGCCAGATGGGCGAGATGATGGAGCGCATCGCCACGTTCCACGACGAGGAGATGGCGCGCTGGGTCGATTGGTTCACGAAGACGTTCGAGCCCTTGTTGATGGCGCTGATCGGCGTGGTGATCGGCGGGATCGTGGTGCTGATGTATCTGCCGATCTTCGAGTTGGCGGGGAGTGTGCGGTGAGGCGGGCCTTTGTAGGAGCGGCCCATGGCCGCCTCTCGGGCCGCTGGCCCGCGGCGGGTTGCCCGCGTGGTGTACCAACAAGGGGAGGGCCCCTTGTATATCCCCCCGTGGATGCACCACCCACCTCGGGAATGGGCCGCGCTGTTGTAGGAGCGGCCCATGGCCGCGAAAACGATGGTTCCGGTTGGGGCGTCTCCGAGGCATCCACCGCTTTCGGGGGCATGGCCCCCTCCTACAGGGTCATGGCCCGCGTCCGGGTGTCCTCTACATGAACCCCACCGACCTCACCCCGCCGCGCACCTTCGCGCCCGCCGATTTCGCGCGCGCCCGTGACGCTGCGCGCGCCACCGGTCGCCGCATCGTCGACTGCCTCGAGGCCGACAGCGGACTCGAATCGGAAGACTTCGTGCAGGCGCTCGCGGCCGCGCTCGTGTTGCCGCCGATGACGATGGATGCGCTGCACGCCGCGCAGACCGCGTTCGACGTGCTGCCCTACGCCGAGGCGATGGCGCGCGAATGCGCGGCGCTTCGGGACGACACCGGCGGGCTCGTCCTCGTGCATGGGGATCCGTTCGACGAGCGCTTCCGGCGTTGGGTCGACGAGCGCATTGCGGCTCCGTTCGAGCTGCGCCTCGCGCATCACGCCGATCTCGCCGCCTGGCTGGCCCGGCAGGGCGAGAGCCTGCGGGCGATGGAGAGCATGGTCGTCGAGTCGCGGCGCGAGACCGACGGCGGCAGCGCGGTGGCCGACCTCTCGCTGAAGACGATCTCCGAGGACGCCAGCCCGGTGGTGCGGCTCGTGAACTCCACGCTCTACGACGCGCTGAAGAGTTCCGTGAGCGACATCCACCTCGAGACCACGCCCGCCGGGCTCACCATCAAGTACCGCATCGACGGGGTGCTCTCGCACGTGAGCCACGTGCCCGGGCTCGAGACCGCCGAGCACGTCATCTCGCGCGTGAAGGTGATGTCCGAGCTGGACATCGCCGAGCGCCGCGTGCCGCAGGACGGTCGCTTCAAGGTGCACACGCAGGGTCGCGAGATCGACTTCCGCGTGTCTATCATGCCGTCGATCTTCGGCGAGGATGCCGTGCTGCGGATCCTCGACAAGCAGAGCCTCGCGGACGAGGTGAAGGGCTTGTCGCTCGAGAGCCTCGGCTTCGACGACGTCGCCAAGGCGTGGATGCGCCGCCTGTCGTCGGAGCCCTACGGCATGCTGCTCGTGACCGGCCCCACCGGCAGCGGCAAGACCACCACGCTCTACGCCGCGATCTCCGAGATCAACCACGGCCACGACAAGCTGATCACCATCGAGGATCCCGTCGAGTACCAGCTGCCCGGCGTGCTGCAGATCCCGGTGAACGAGAAGAAGGGCCTCACCTTCGCGCGCGGCCTGCGGTCGATCCTGCGGCACGACCCGGACAAGATCATGGTGGGCGAGATCCGCGACGCCGACACCGCGCAGATCGCGGTGCAGGCGGCACTCACCGGCCACCTCGTGTTCACCACCGTGCACGCCAACAACGTGTTCGACGTGATCGGCCGCTTCACGCACATGGGCGTGGACCCCTACAGCTTCGTCGCCGCGCTGAACGGCATCGTCGCGCAGCGTCTCGTGCGCGTGAACTGTCCGCACTGCGCCACGGAGGATCACCCCGACGACGAACTGCTCGCGGCATCGGGCCTCGACCGTTCGCGCGTCGAAGGTTTCGTGTTCCGCGCCGGTCGCGGCTGCGGGCACTGTCGCGGCAGCGGCTACCGCGGGCGCAAGGCCATTTCCGAGATGCTGCTGCTCACCGACGAGCTGCGCGAACTCATCACATCCAAGGAACCCATCCGCCGCGTGAAGGAGGCCGCGCGCGCCGGCGGGACGCGGTTCCTGCGCGATTCGGCGCTCGACCTCGTGGCGCGCGGCGAGACCACACTGACGGAGATCAACCGTGTCACTCTCGTGGCGTGACGTCCTGCGCGTGAAGCTGGCACCGCACGGGTTGCGCATCGCGCGCCATCGTCGCGGCTGGCGATCGCCCGCCGCGGAGACCTTCGACGTCGCTGTGGGGGACACCCACGACGGCGGTGCGCCGTGGGCCGCTGCTGCCGATGCGCTGGAGCAGACGCTGCTCGCGCCGCGGCTGCGCGGCATGGATCTCGATGTGACGCTCGACGGCGGCTTCATGCGCTGGCTGCTTCTCCCCTGGAGCGCGGCGCTCGCCACCGATGCCGAACGGCTCGCCTACGCCCGGCTCGAGTTCGAGTCCGTGCACGGCGAGCGCGCCCGGGCATGGCGCATCCGGCTGGCGGATGGCCGGCCCGGTGAGCCATCGCCCGCCTGCGCGATCGACGATGCACTCCACGATCGTCTCGCCGCCATCGCCACGGCATGCAGTGGCCGACTCGTCGCCGTGCAGCCCGCGTTCGGCGCGGCGCTCGACCGCCATCGCCGCGCGCTCACGGCGCCGTCGGCCGCCTTCGCTCTCGTCGAGCGCGGACGGTGCACGATCGCGGCCTTCGAGCGGGGCCGCTGGCGGCATCTCGAATCCGCCCGGCTCGCGGGGCGCCTGACCGATGCCATCGCCGCGCCGCTCGCGCGCATCGATGCGCTGGGCGTCTGCCCCGAGTCGCCGCGGCGTCTGCACGTCGTGTTCGACGCGTCACCGGAAGCGCTGCCCGCGCACGTCGGCGGCTGGGACGTCGTGACTGCGGACGATGCCGCGCCCGCGCCCCGCGCACGGGTTGCCTGGGGCCGGTCATGAGCGTGCGTGCGGTCGGCATCGATTTCGCGGGGACGCCGCGCCCCGTGCGTCTCGTCGGCACCGTGCTCGCGGCGGTCGGCGTCGCCGTGGCGCTGTGGGCGTGGGACGCCGTGTCGGAAGCGCAGGACGAGCGCGACCGCCAGACCGAGCGCCTCGACGACACCCGCCGCCTGGCGCGCCGTGCGATGCCGGCCATCGAACGCGCGAAGGCGCCGGGCCGGGAGGCTCCCGACCGCGAGATGGCCGCCGAGGTGCGGGCCGCCAACGAAGTGCTCGACCGCCTGGCACTCCCGTGGGACGCGCTCTTCGCCGACGTGGAACGCGCCCTCGGACCCGATGTCGCCCTCACGCTCGTGCAGCCCGATCCGAAGGGGCGCATCGTCGTGATCGACGGCGAGGCGCGCCATCTCAATGCGCTGCTCACCTTCCTCGCGCGGCTCGACAGCGCGCCGACGCTCGCCGAGGCGCATCTGCGTCAGCACGAATGGCGCGTGACCGATCCGCATCGCCCGCTCGCATTCTCCGTGGAGGCCCGATGGACGCCCGCGCGCTGAGCATCCACGCGTCGTGGTGGCTGCGCCGCGAGGCCTCGCGCCTCGGCTGGCGGGGCATCGCGGGCCTCGTGCTGCTCGTGCTCGCCGCAGGGCTCGTCCTCTTCATCGCTGCGCCCGCGGAGCGCGAGGCCGAAGAGCGGCGCGCCGAGGTCGCCAAGCTCCGGACCGAGTTGCGGTCCGGTGCCGTCGGAGGCGCGGGTGGGACGGCTGCGCCGCCCTCGAAGATCGTGCAGCTCGAGACCTACTACGCGTTCTTCCCCGATGTCTCGACGCTGCCCGACTGGCTGGGCCAGGTGCACCTCGCCGCCGCCCGGCACGGCCTCGCGCTCGACAGCGGGCAGTACCAGTTGCAGCACCCGGCCGGCGCCCGACTGGCGCGCTACGAGCTGGACCTTCCCCTGCGCGGGACCTATCCGCAGTTGCGCGCGTTTCTCGCCGATGTGCTCACGAAGGTGCCCGCCGCGTCCATCGAGGATGTTCTCGTGCGGCGCGAGTCGGTGGCGAACCGCGAGATGGAAGCGCGCGTGCGCCTCGCGATCCACCTCGGAGGCGCGCAATGACGCTGGCGCCGCGCCTTCGAGCGATCCTGCTGGCCGCGGGTCTCGCGCTCACCGTGGCCGCGATCGGCTGGGTCGAGTCGCGCGACGAACCCGCGGATGCGAAGCGTGCGAACGCCCAGTCGGCAGCCCCGAAGAGGACCGCGACGCGCGCGGACGACGCGAAGGCGCCCGATGCCACGGGACCCGATGTCACGCGACCCGACATCATGCGGCCCGCGCCGTCGTCGCCGGCTGCAGCGCAGGTCCCTGCCGGCCCCGCGCCGGCTGTCGACGTGACGCGTGCGCGCCGCGCGCTGCAGCCGCTGGCCGCCGACGCCTTCGCGCCGCAGAGCTGGGCGCCGCCGCCGCGCAAGCTCACGGTGGCGGAGCAGGCCGCTGCTGCTCCGCCGCCGCCCCCACCGCCCCAGGCGCCGCCGCTGCCGTACCGGTACGTCGGGATGATGGGTGACGATGGCCGGACCACGCTGTTCCTCTCGAACGGCGAACGCGATGTGATGGCCAGGCCCGGCGACGTGCTCGACGGTGTCTGGCGTCTCGAACTGGTGAACGAACAGCGTGCGCTGTTCGTGTATGTCCCCCTGCAACAGTCCCGCACGCTCACTCTCGGAGCGCGATGATGCGATTCCTCATTCCCCTGCTGGCTGCGCTCGTCCTGGCCGCCTGCGCCTCCAACCCCACCTACGAGGACGCCGCGCGTCTCTCCGAGGCCGGCCAGCCCGAGGCGGCCGTGGCCCGCCTGCAACAGCTCGTGGAGCAGAACCCGCGGAACGCGCAGTACCGCGCCGCGCTGCTGCGCGAACGCGATCGTGCCGTGGCGCTACGCATGAACGCCGGCGATGTGCAGTTGCGCGCCGGCCGCTACGACGAGGCCGAACGCGAGTACCAGGCTGCGGCGGCGCTCGATGCCGACGCCGTGCGCAGCACCGTGCGACTCGCGGATGTCGCGCGGGCCCGCCGTCACGATGCGATCCTGCGGGAAGCGGAGGCGAGCCTGAAGGCGGGGCGGCTCGACGCGGCCGAGACGCGCGTGCGCGAGGTGCTCGGCGACACGCCGAACCACGCGCCGGCGCGGGATCTCCTGCGGCGCGTGCTGGAGGCCGGCATGGCGACCGACCCGACGCCGCGCCTCAAGGCGCCGTTCCGGAAGCCGGTGACCCTGGAGTTCCGCGATGCGCAGATGCGCACGGTGTTCGACATGCTGTCGCGCACGTCGGGCATCAACTTCGTCTTCGACCGTGACGTGAAGCAGGACCAGAAGCTCACGGTGTTCCTGCGCAACACCACGCTGGAGGATGCGCTCGAACTGATCCTCACCACGCACGCCCTCGACCGCAAGGTGCTGAACGAGAACTCCGTGCTCATCTACCCGAACACGCCGGCGAAGCAGAAGGACTACCGCGAACTCGTCGTGCGCAGCTTCTATCTTTCCAACGCCGACGTGAAGCAGGCGGCCGTGATGGTGAAGACGCTGACGCGCGCGCAGGATGTCTTCATCGACGAGAAGCTGAACCTCATGGTGATGCGCGACACGCCCGAGGTGGTGCGCATGGCGGATCAGCTCGTTCGTACGCTCGACCTCGCGGAGCCGGAGGTGATGCTGGAAGTGGAGGTGCTGGAGCTGACACGCACGCGCCTGCAGGACCTCGGGGTGGCGTGGCCCGGCGCCGTGTCACTCGGTGCGCGCACCACCGGCACGGCGGCCGGCAGCCAGCTGATCGACGGGCCGATGGTCTTCAGCATCGCCAACCCGGCACTGGTGGCGAGCATGCGCGCGACCGTGGGCCGCTCGACGCTGCTCGCCAACCCGCGCATCCGCGTGAAGAACCGCGAGAAGGCGCGGATCCACATCGGCGAGAAGGTGCCGGTCTTCACCAGCACGGCGGTGGCCAATGCCGGCGTGGCGCAGTCCGTCACCTATCTCGACGTGGGCCTGAAGCTCGATGTGGAGCCGCAGGTCTATCTGAACGACGACGTGGCGATCAAGATGGGCCTGGAGGTCAGCAACATCGTGCGGGAGGTGTCGGCCAACGCCGGGCAGACCATCGCGTACCAGATCGGCACACGCAACACGAACACCGTTCTGCAATTGCGCGACGGCGAGACGCAGATCTTGGCCGGCCTCATCAACGACAACGATCGCCGGACGTCGGTGCGCATCCCCGGCCTCGGCGACGTGCCGATCCTGGGTCGCCTCTTCGGCAGCAACAACGACAACAAGGAGAAGACCGAGATCGTGCTGCTCATCACGCCGCGCGTGGTGCGCAACATCGTGCGGCCCGAGGGCGTGCTCGCGGAGCTGCCCGTGGGCACGGACACCATGCCCGGCCGCGCGCCGCTGCGCATCGCGAAGACGGCACCGGGGACGCTCGGCATGTCGTCGGACGGTGGCGGCGAGGCCAACGGCGCCCGTGGCAGCGGGCTCCGACCGCCGCCGGACGCGCGATCGAACCCCGACTCGGTGTTCCAGTTCGGCCTGTCCGCGCCGTCGACGGTGCGGCTCAACGAACAGTTCCCGCTCACCGTGACGCTGCCGGACGTGGTCGAGATCGCGAACGGCTTCGTGGAGATCGCGTACGACCCGGCCGTGCTCCAGATCGTCGGCGGCACTCCCGCGGAGCCTGGGCGCGTGCGCCTGCCGGCGGCGGGCAGCGGGCAGTCCATCGAGGTCACCTTCCTGGCGCTCAAGGAGACGACCGGCTCGCAGGTCACGGTGTCGAATGCCGAGCTTGTCGATGCGTCCGGCTTCGCCGTGGGTGTCGCGCCACCACCGCCGATCGCGGTCGTGGTAAGGAAGTAGCCGGTTCCGCCGATGGACTTCGCCCGGCCCGCCAGCGCTATGCCTCCCGCGGCGCGCGGCTTCACGCTCATCGAGTTGATGATCGTGGTGGCGATCCTCGCGGTGCTCGCCGTGGGCGCAGTGCCGCTGGGCGAACTGGCCGTGCAGCGCACGCGCGAGCAGGACCTCCGCCTCGCCCTGCGCCAGATCCGCGGTGCCATCGATGCGTACAAGAAGGCCGCCGAGGAGGGCCGGGTCGAGCGCAAGGCCGACGAGACCGGTTATCCGCGGCGGCTAGTCGACCTCGTGAACGGCATGCCCGACATCAAGACGCCCGACCGCAAGGTGATCCGGTTCCTGCGTCGCATCCCGCGCGATCCGTTCGCACCGTCCGATCTTTCCGCGGAGGAGACCTGGGGGCTGCGCAGCTATGCGAGTTCCGCGACGTCGCCGTCACCCGGCATGGATGTCTACGACGTCTACTCCCGCCGGGAGGGCGCCGGATTGAACGGCGTGCCGTACCGCGAATGGTGACGTCGCGCAGGCCGGGGCGTCGCTCCGCCGGGTTCACGCTGATCGAGCTGCTCGTGGTGCTCGCGGTGATCGCCCTTCTGCTCGCCCTCGCCGCGCCCCGTTACTTCGACCACATCCAGCGGTCCCGCGAGGCGGTGCTGCGCGAGAACCTGGGCGTCATGCGCGACGCCATCGACAAGTACCACGCCGATCGCGGGCGGTATCCCGACGCGCTGTCCGATCTCGTGACCCGCCGCTATCTCCGCGCGGTCCCCGTGGACCCGATCACCGACAGCCGCGAGACGTGGGTGACCCTGCCGCCGCCCGCCGGCACCGCGACCGCGGGCGGCGCCGTGTACGACGTGCGCAGTTCGGCGCCAGGCACCGGCGCGGACGGGACGCCGTTCGAGAGCTGGTGATGAAGCCCGATTACGTCGGGTCCCGCGCTGGTGCGGCACCGCCACGCGATGTCCCGGGGGACAGCCATGTTCCTGTAACACGCGGTCGCGATACTCCGTGCGTCTCGACTCCCACGGATCCCGCTTCCGACGCGCGGACGACGCCTGCCGGCGTCATGCCATGCGCGGAACCCCCTCGCCACGATGTCAGCGCTGCCCCTCTCCACGGAATCCTTCGCGACGCTCGACGAGCGCCAGGCGGAGCGGCTGCACGACGTGCTGCGATCGGGGCTGGAAGTGCGTCGCCGGAACCAGTTCTATCTGTGGGTGCAGGGCGCGCTGCAGGGCTTCGTCCCGCACGAGTTGATGGTGTGCGTGCACGGCGACCTCTCCCGGCGGAGCATGGTCGTGGAATGTTTCTCGAGCTACCCGCTGAAGGAGATCGACGAGCGACAGATCGTGCACCGGGAGACCGGCCTCGCGATGCAACTCGTCCAGACGTGGGTGGAAGGGGGCGAGCGGCCGCTCGTGATCGGGGCCGAGCCTGGCGACCTGCCCATCCCGAGACGCTTCGAGCAGACGATCGCGCAGCTCTCGCTGGGCCGCGTCGCTGTCCACGGACTGTCGGCCTACCCGGGGTTCCCCGCGAGTCATTTCGTCTTCGCTCGGATTGCGTCGCAGCCGCACGGGGCGCTTGCCCACGCGATCGACCTGATGGTGCCCTGCCTTCATGCGTCGTATGTGCGCATGCTGATGGCGGACTCGCCGGAGGTGGGTGCGCCTGCCGGCCGGATCCAGCAGGTGATCACCGCGCGCGAGATCGAGATCCTGCAATGGGTGCGCGACGGCAAGAGCAACCAGGAGATCGGGCTCATCCTCGGCATCAGTCCGCTCACCGTGAAGAACCACGTCCAGAAGATCCTTCGCAAGCTCGTCGTGCAGAACCGCGCACAGGCGGTGGCGAAGGGCATCTCTCTCAAGCTGATCGGCAACGGCGGCTGAGGCAGCAAAGCCAGGGCGGATTCACCTACCTCTTCGTTCTGTTCCTCGTCGCCGCCATGGGCGCCGGGCTCGCAGCCATCGGCACCTGGTGGTCCACGGTGGCCCAGCGCGACCGCGAGGAGGAACTGCTGTTCACGGGCGAACAGTTCCGCAGTGCGATCCGCAGCTACTACGACGGCTCACCCGACGGTGCGAAGGTGTTCCCCCGGACCCTGCAGGATCTCGTGGAAGACACCCGCGGCGTGAAGCCGCTGCACCACCTTCGGCAGATCTTCCGGGACCCGATGACTGGCACGCGGGAGTGGGGGCTCGTCCGCGCAGGCGACCGCATCATCGGCGTCCACAGCCTGCACGCGGGTGTACCGCAGCGCCGTGCCAACTTCACTCTCGAGCAGGAGGACTTCGCGTCCGCGAGCAGTTATCGGGACTGGCGGTTCACCTACTCGCCCTCGGCTGCGCCGGTCGGTGTGCCCTCGCGGGAGTCCGGCGCGCCTGCAGTGCCGACTGTTCCCGTACCGGGTCCGGTCGCGGGGCCCGTGGATCCCGGGGCGCCGCCCGCGGAAGTCCCTGCGCCACCGCCGGTCCGTCGCCGCGACGAGGCCTGCGAGCTTCAGCGCAGCGACGATCTCCGCACGTGTTCAGCGGCCCGCGAGACGGGTGCGACGGGCGGCGAGATCGCGATCTGCACGGCGTCGGCATCGAGCCGATTCTTCGCGTGCGTGCGCGACCAGTCGATTCCGCCGCTGCGCCTGCCGCCGTCACGGTAGCGTCCGCCCTGCCGTTGTCTTCGTCCCCGTCGATGAACCTCGCGATCCGATAGTTCTTTGCGCACAGGGCGTGCGCCGTCGTCGCACGCTCCACGCCCCGTCAGACGTGGATATCCGACGGAACAGCCCGCCTCGGACCGCAGCGCAAACGTCATCGACGTAGTCCCAAAGAACCATGAACGGATGTTGCGCGTGTCATGGGATCGACAGGTGCCGCTTGGATACTCCCTCTAGCGGTCCATGAAAGTCATGGGCCTCCGGGTGATCCATTCGGACGACGTTCGCCGGCCCGCACGACGTGATGGTCGTCACGGTGCACAGCGAAACTGGAATTCGTGCAGCCACCCTTCGCCGGTCGCGCCAGCTCCATCCCGATAACGGAGATGCGCTCGCCGGGCGATCTGACGACAACGCACCTTTCCAAGCAGGAGACTCTTACATGCACATTTACCGCACTCTGATCACCGCCGCGATCGCGGCTTCCGTCTCGACCTCGGCATTCGCCTTGATCGAGGACTCCAAGGCCGGTGGTGCCCTCGGTGGCAGCGGCGAACTCTTCTGGGTGGTCATGGACCAGGACGGCGAGCGCTCCTACACCCGCGACCTCGGCATCAGCCTCGACAACTTCCTGGCGGCCGCGGCCACCGGCCAGTCGTGGTCCTTTGCCAACGACGAGACGCTGGTCCAGTTCATTTCCGGCACGGCGAACCCCGGCAACCTCATCTGGAACATCGGCGCGCTCGACAGCACGGGCTCCGGCACGGGCAATTTCCAGAAGTTTCTGAGCACCTACGGCCAGGGCGCGACACTCCCGACGTTCAACAACCAGGCGGTGGGTTTCCTGGATGACTCGGCGGACATCTTCATCGCCAGCACCAACACGCTCGGGAGCCATCAGGCGGTGGCGAACGGATCGAACATCGCCGTTCCTGCCGACGGCTTTGCCTACGCGCTCGGCGGTCTCTGGGGAACGAACTTCGGTGGCAAGGCCGCTGGGTTCAACAACGGCATCGCCATCGACGAAACGGCTTCGCTGATCCTGATTCGTCAGGCCAGCAATGTCTTCGCTCAGCGGTTCAATCCCGGCATCGTCTCCGAACTGTCCTACAACGGCCTGGCCTACACCGCTTCGTTCGACGGCAGCGCGCTGAACATTGCCGCCATCCCCGAGCCCAGCACCTACGCCATGATGGGTGTCGGCATTGCGGCTCTCGGCTTCGCCGCGCGTCGCCGCAACAAGCGCTGATCCAACCTTAACGACTGATCGTTCCTGACACGCGATGCGCCCTCGGGCGCGTCGTGCAGGGATTGCTACGCCCAAATTTCAAGGAGTCTTCCCATGAAGATCAAAGCCATCGCTCTTGCCTGCTCCGCCTTTGGCGTCTTTGCCAGTGGTCACGTTGCAGCACAGACACCCGCCCCGTTCTCCACGCCCGAACTGAAGGTGATCCTGTCCGGCGCCACGGCCCCCGACAACTTCCTGGTCCAGATCGCGACCGGCCTGTTCGAGGCGGGATTCCATCGTTTCCAGGACAACAACGGCACCGCCGCCAACTTCGGTGATGACGGCCGCGGTTACAACGCCTTCTATGGTCGGGTCAAGAACGACGCCACGGTGCCCGCGACGCTCCGCGGTCGTACGGTGCTGTTCGTGAAGCGCTCCCGCGGCGGTTCGGTGTGGGGTGTGAACCCGGTGGCCCGCGCGTCCCGCATCGAAACGCTCGACATCACGTCGACCACGTGCGTGCTGGAAGCAACGATCTACCGCTGCTCGGTCAAGGGTCTCGACCCGGGCCTGGCGGGCTTCGCGAACCCGGCGCTGAACCTTGGCGAGGTCTCCGACTTCGGTGTGTCCGACGTGGAGCCGGCCATGTTCAAGGGTCCCTTCAACGTCGAGTTCGGTGTCTCACAGCTGGCCGCGGCTGAAGTGGCTCGCCTGGAAGTGAAGCCCGTGAACGCCCTCAGCATGGGCATCGTGGCGACCAACTCGGTCCCCGCCGACACATGGCTGTCGCGCTCGGCCTACGGCGCGATGCTGTCCGGGACATACCAGGACTGGAGTCAGGTCGACCCGTCCATCGGCAGCGGAAACACGCAGGTCGTGGTCTGCCGTCGCGTGCAGGGTTCCGGCACGCAGACGTCGTACAACTGGTTCTTCAACAACTTCCCCTGCCAGAGCGACTTCGGTGGCACGGTGCCGCCGTCCCGCATGACGGACAGCGCGAGCGGCATCACCGGTGGCACGGGCACCCAGGCCGATCCGTTCACGATCGACCCGACTGCCGGCTTCACGGTGGTGGAGAACTCCGGTTCCGGAAACGTGCGCGACTGCCTGCGCAGTGCCCAGAACAACCTCGACCACAACTTCCGTGGCGACGACGGCAACTGGTACCGCGTCCAGTTCTCCAACAGCACCGAACCGTTCCGCGCGATCGGCACGCTGTCGGGCGACAGCGCCTCCAGCGCCAACCCGTCCCAGAACGGCTGGAGCTTCCGTTACCTCGACGGCGCCGGCGTCTTCAACATAAACAACTCCACGCTCGCTGGCGGCCCGGGCACCGGCATGGCGCCCAGCAAGGCCAACATGATCGACGGCAAGTACGACTTCATGGTCGAGCTGACGATGCAGTACCGCAAGGTGCCCGCGGTGAACGAACAGGGCGACAACGTCGCTGCGCTGTCCGGCCTGAAGCTCGCGTTCGTGAACGAGTTCATCAAGCGTGCGGGCGATCCGGCCTTCAACGCCAGCCCGTGGGTCGCGGCCCTGCCGCCGACGTTCGACCCGACGTCGAGCCCGAACGTCGCCAAGGGCACGCGCTTCGGCAACACGTGCTCGCCGATGCAGATGCTGTTCTGATGTTCGACCGGGTCGGCGGTGCGTTGCTGCCGACCCAACGTAGATCGACGCCGGACGCGGGCTCATCCCCTCGTTCGGCGTTTCAGTGTGGTGAAACGTGAATCGTAGAGCTGTCGAAGTGGTTTCGAATGTCGTCGTCGCCGTCATTGCGCTCGTGGCGTGGATGTCCACGCCGGCCCGCGCGCAGGATGCCGGTTTCGATATTCTCGAGTTCGTCGTGGACGGCAACACGACGCTGCCCGGCATCGAGATCGAGAAGGCCGTGTATCCGCATCTCGGGTACGGCAAGTCCATCGCGGACGTGCAGGCGGCGCGCGCTGCGCTCGAGAAGGTGTATCAGGAGGCGGGCTACCTCACGGTGACCGTCGATGTACCGCCACAGGAAGTGAAGAACGGGCTGGTGCGGTTGCAGGTCGTGGACGGCGTGGTCAAGAAGGTCGTCGTCACGGGTAATCGCTATCACTCGCGCGATTACATCCGGTCGAAGCTTCCGTCGATCGCACCGGGGACCGTGCCCTACTTCCCCGATGCCCAGAAGGAACTCACCGAGTTCAACCAGGTGGCTGGCCGCTCCGTGACACCGGTGCTGCGCCCCGGCCAGCAGCGCGGCGAGGTGGAGATGGAGCTGCGCGTGCAGGAAGAGCGCCCGTTCCACGCCGCCGTGGAAGTGAACAACCGGCAGGCGCCCAACACGTCGCCGCTGCGGCTGCAGGGGTCCGTCCGCTACGACAATCTCTGGGGCCGCGACCACAGCGCATCCCTCATCTATCTGCTCTCGCCCGAGAACACCTCGGAGGTGAGCGCCCTGTCCGCCAACTACGTGTTCCGACCCGGTGGCGGCAACACCATGTTGGCGCTCTACGGCGTGCGTGCGCGCAGCACCGTCGCCACCCTCGGGTCGTCCACGGTGGTGGGTAACAGCAACATCCTCGGCGCACGGGTGATCCATCCGCTCCCCGGGAACGATCGCCTGTTCCATAGCGCCGTGGTCGGTGTCGACTACAAGGAGTCGCTGCAGGACGTCTCGATCGGGGCCGGCACTTCGCTCGGATCCACCGTCACCTACACGCCGATCACGGCGCAGTACAGCGCAACGAAGCGCGGCGACAAGGGCACCACGCGCGGCAGTCTCACGTCGGTCTTCGCGATGCGCGGTGGGCTAGCGGGCAACTCGGACCGCGAGTTCGCGGAGCGGCGATTCCGTGCCACCGCCAACTTCATCACGCTGCGCGCCGAACTGTCGCGGGAGCAGAACCTGAAGCGCGGCATGGTCGGCTACGCCCGCGTGATCACTCACACCGCGAGCGCACCGCTCATCAACACCGAGCAGTTCGTCGGTGCCGGCGCCGACGGCGTGCGCGGCTACTACGAGGCCGAGGTGCTCGGCGACGAAGGGTGGCTCGCGACCGCCGAGATGCGGTCCCCCTCTCTCATCGGTGGCGCCGAAGGCGGCGGCTTGGGCGAGCTGATCCTCCTCGGCTTCGTCGATGCGGCCAGCGTGCGCCTCAAGAGCCCGCTGGCGGGCCAGGCGTCCCGTCAGACGCCGTGGGCCGCCGGGTTCGGTCTGCGCTACCGGCGGCAGCCCGACCTCGCAGCCTCCCTGGAGGTGGGCTTCCCCATGGAAGACGCCCTCATCACGAAGGCTGGTGGTACGCGGGTGCATCTACGCGTGGCCTACGACTTCTGATGCGGCGCCCCACCATCCGTCGCACCCATCACCCCATCTGCTTCAGGTAGTCAGGAGTTCCCATGAACGCGCGCTGCTTCCGCCTAGTCTCCAGCCGGATCCACGGCATGCTGGTCCCCGTGGGTGAGAACGCCACCGCCGTGCGCGGGAAGCGCCGCGCGTCGGCGGCGGGTCTGGTTTCCGCAGTGCTGCTGGGCGCCACTGCCGCTGCGGTGGCAGACCCCACGTTGCCGGTGCCGACGCTCGCCATCGACAGCGCGAACATCGCCGCGAGCGGCGCTGCGACCGCCGCGATCAACAACGCGACGATGACGGTGGATCAGTCCAGCCTCCGTGCCGTCATCAACTGGCAGAGCTTCAACGTCGGTGCCGGCGCGACCGTCCAGTTCAACCACCAGCAGGGCGCGGCCTCGGCGACGCTGAACCAGATCCACGACGTCAACCCGAGCGTCATCCAGGGGTCGATCCGCGCCGCCGGCGAGATCTACCTGGTCAACCAGAACGGGATCCTGTTCAAGGACGGTGCCCAGGTCGACGTGGGCTCGCTGTTCGCCTCCACGCTGCAGGTGAACGGCGACGCCTTCACCCGCGGCTTCCTGTCGCTGCCGATCGGTGCCAACGCGCAGGCCGCCTTCACCTGGGGCGGCACGAAGGCGGAGTTCGAGACGAGCCTGATCGACGTGGCGCCCGGAGCGGCGCTGAATGCGTCCACCGGTGGACGCATCATGGTGCTGGCCCCCCGGGTGAACAACCAGGGGACCATCTCCGCACCGGAGGGGCAGGTCGTGCTCGCTGGTGGCGCGAAGGTGTTCCTCACGGCGCCGCTCGACGCGACCCTGCGCGGGTTTCTCGTCGAGGTCGATCCTTATCAGACGTTCGACGGTGCCGGCACGCCGACCGATGTGGTCGGCGGCACCGTCACCAACGCTTCGACGGGGCGCGTCCTCGTGGACCGTGGCAATGCCACGCTCGCCGCCTTCGCCGTCAACCAGAACGGGCGGGTCTCGGCGACGACGTCGGTCAGCGTCAACGGTTCCGTCTTCCTGCAGGCGCGCGACCAGGTCAGCCAGAGCAGCGGCATCTCCACGGTGACGGTCAACGGCAACGTGGTGATTCCCCGGGGCCAGCGGACCGGTACCGTCACGTTCGGTCCCGGCAGCACGACGGAAGTGATGCCGCAGGCGGGCGACCGGACGACGACGCAGGATGCGCAGGGCTTCACGCCCTCGCGTATCGACGTGGTCGGCCGGCGCGTGATCCTGGAGGCGGACAGCCTGCTGCGTGCGCCCGCCGGCGAGGTGACCATCTCCGCCCAGACGGCGCCGCTCTTCCAGGTGCCCGGCAGCCCGGCGGTGGGTGACGTCCGCATCTACGTGGCCCCGGGCGCGCGCATCGATGTCGCCGGTACGCAGGGCGTGACGCTGTCGGTGGAGCGCAACTTCATCGACGTGGAACTGCGCGGCAACGAACTGCGCGACTCCCCCCTGCTGCGCGACAGCTTCGTGCGTGGCCAGAAGGTCACGGTCGACATCCGCAAGGGCACGCCGATCGGCGACGTCTCCGGGTTCGTCAACCAGGTGGCCCGCGCCGTCGACGAGCGCACGGCCGGCGGCGGCACGATCACGCTGCGCTCCGAAGGCGATGTGATCCTCCGCGAAGGCAGCGTGCTCGACGTTTCGGGCAGTGTGCTCACCTATCGGGAGGGGCGCGCTGCCGAGACGCGACTCCTCGGCGCCGACGGGGTCGCCTATGCGATGAGCGAGGCGACGCTGGACCGCGTCTATGTCGGCTTCGCCGACCGCGCGCCGGAGACGGACGTCGTCGCCGGCCGCGCCACCGGACTTCTGTCGGGCAACACGGCCGACCTCCCGCTCGTGGCGGGTTACACGGAGGGGCGCAGCGCAGGGTCCATCGCAGTGGTGTCGCACGGGGCCGTTCTCGACGGCACGCTGGTCGGCCGCGCCACCGCGGGGGAGTTCCAGCGCACGGCATCGCTCGCTCCCCAGGGCGGGCAGCTCCTGCTGGGCGACCTCTCGGCCGACGCCATCGCCGCCGGGGACAGCAAGCTGCGCGGCCTCGCGTTCGTGGCAGCCCCGCAGCGGCTCGGGTCGACGTTCACCGCGGACAGCGTGCTCGATGCGCCGTGGCGGGATCGCACGGCGCTCAACCCCGGTGCACTGTTCCAGACCGGTGGCTTCACGCGCCTCAGCGCCAGTTCGAACGGCGCCGTCACCGTCGAGACACCCATCACCATCGCACCGTGGGGTTCGCTCTCGCTCGCCGGGCGTACCGTCGCGGTATCGGCCAACATCACCGCGCCTGGCGGCATCGTCACGCTCGCGACCCAGGCGGTCAGCGGCGAGGCCCTCACCGACCCGTCGCGGTTCGTTCTCGACGTGGCGAGCGGTGTGCGCATCGACACGGCCGGCACCTGGACCAATGACCGTCGCTCCATCAACCCCGTGGCGCCCACGTCGGCGATCGTGCTGGACGGCGGGTCGATCTCGCTGCTCGGTGAGGCCGACGTGCGGCTGGCCAGCGGCTCCGTCCTCGACGTCTCCGGCGGTGCGCGGGTCGACGAGGCAGGGCGCCTGACCGCCGGTGACGCGGGGCGGATCGCCATCACGACCGGCCGGCTCGGACTCTCCGAAGCGGATCCCCAGGTGTCGACGCTGACGCTGGGCGGCGAGCTGCGCGGCTTCGCGGTGGTGCAGCCGACGGGCGCCGTGGTCGGAACGGGTGGCGGGCTGGCGATCTCCACCTCGCGCATCCTGATCGGCGAGGCGGGCACCGGCGCAACGGGTGAACTGCAACTGGCGCCGGCATTCTTCGATCGCGGCGGCTTCACTAGCTTCACGTTGAACGGCCAGGACGGGCTGCTCGTCGCCGACGGCGCCATCGTCACGCCCAGGGTCTCGGCCTGGCAGGTGGATGGGGCGGCACTCGAATCCAAGCGCACCGGTACCCCCATGTTCCGCACCGGCCCGGACAGCGCGGTCACGAACCCGCTGACCGGCGGGCTTCGCCAGTGGTCGCGGCTCGCGGGCGGCTTCGACGACTTCGTCGATCCGTGGTCGCCGACGTCCATCGTCCTGCGGTCCGACAGCACCGTGCGCGGGCATGTCGAGATCGCCCGCAATGCGATCGTCGAAGTCGATCCGCGCGGCAGCATCGCCATCGAATCCGGTCGCCGTGTCACCGTGCTCGGCGGGCTTTCCGCACCGGGTGGGGCCATCACCATCGGCAACGTGCCGCCGGGGTCGAACGACACGTTCGAGTCGGATGTGTCGGTGTGGATCGGCAGCACCGCGCGCCTCTTCGCGCAGGGGGTCGCGCAGTCGAGGCGCAACAACCTCGGGTTCTTCACCGGCGTGGTCCACGATGGTGGACGTATCGAACTCAATGCCGCCAAGGGCAGCGTGGTGCTCGAAGCCGGGTCCGTGCTCGATGTGTCGGGCGTGGTCTCCGGCACGACGACCGCTGCGCTGCGGGGGCCGCGCGTCGAGGACGTTCTGGATGTACCGGTTGCGAGTGTCACCGGCATCTCCGCGAGCGGCGTGACGGTCGCCGACCTCAGCTACCAGCGCACGGCCGTTGCCAGTTCCGCCGGTGAGATCCGCCTTGTCGCGCGCGAAGGGATTCTTGCCGACGCCACCTTCCGCGCTGCACCGGGGCGGGCAGGGCAGGCGGGCGGAGCGCTCTTCGTTGCCATGACGGCTGCACCGCAGTTCGCGTTTCCGGGTACCGAGAAGCGCATCGTCGTTTCGAGCGGGTCCGGTGTCGGTGGGAACCCGACCTTCCTCGCGCCGGGCGCCGTGCCGGGTGCCCCGATCCCGACGATGGTCGGCGGCGTCGACCTGGGCGGCGGCGCGTACCTGAGTGCCGAGAGCATCAGCGACGCTGGCTTCTCGGCCGTGACGCTGATGGCCCGCGATCGCATCGAGTTCCCGGATGCACTCACCCTCTCCCCTGGTCGCAGTCTGACCCTCGACGCGCCCGAGATCCGCGTCGCGAACGGATCGGCCGTGTCGTTGGACTCGGCAGTCGTGACCCTCGGCAGCACCGACCTCTCCCGACAACTGCAGATCGCTCCCGTGGCGGGTCCGGGAACGCTCGACGTCCGGGCGCGCGTCGTCGACCTCGTGGGCCGCGTGAATCTGACCGGCGTGGATCGCGTGTCGCTGCGGAGCACGAGCGGTGCAGGGGTCTCCGGTGGGGACATCCGGTTGCGGGGGGTCCTGGTCGACACGGTGGCGGGCGAGGGCGTCGCCTATCGTCTGATCGGCGGCCTCACCACGGCGGCGTCGCTCGTGCAGCTCGAGGCCGAACGCATCGCGCCGACGACGGCGACATCGTTCACGTTCCGCACCGTCGCGGTCGACGCCGGGACCGGCGCCGTTTCGACGGACGGAACCATCGAGTTCCTGGCACCGGCCGTCGCCGGGCCCACCACGCCGATCCTATCGGCTGCCGGTGAACTGCTCGTCCAGGCGCGGACCATCCGCCAGGAGACCCTCGTCGCGGCGCCGTTCGGGTCGATCCGGTTCGAAGCCACGGACAGCGTGGTGCTCGGTGCGGGGAGTGTCACGAGTGCCAGCGGCAACGGGCAGGCGATTCCTTTCGGCCAGACGGAGCTGTCGGGCAAGGACTACGTGTACGACCTCGGGGCTGGCTTCGGCAACCTCGTGATCACCACGCCGCCGGAGAAGCGCATCGAACTGTCGGCACCGTCCGTGACGCTGGCCGCGGGTGCGCTCGTCGATCTGTCGGGCGGTGGCGACCTGCTCGCCTACGAGTTCGTGCCCGGTCCCGGTGGTTCGGCGGACATCCTGAACCCGGCCGCTTCCGCAGCGCGCGATCCGCTGCCCGGCAGCTTCGCGATCCTGCCCGGCGTGGGCGCGGCGTACGGACCGTACGACCACCAATCGCAGCAGGGGACGACCGGGCTGAACGTCGGCGACCAGATCCAGTTGAGAGGCGTCGCCGGCCTCCCGGATGGCGTCTACACGCTGCTGCCTCGCGCGTACGCCTCACTGCCCGGCGCCTTCCTCGTCACACCCAGCGAGACGCCGGTGCTGGACCTGCCGTTCGGCCCCGTCACCCCGCGCTATGCAGGCCCGGTCACCAGCGATCTGCGCAACGTGCAGCTGGTGGCGGGCTATCGCACGGCGCGCGAGTTCGACGGGACGGTCATCCGCGACGAGCGCACGAGCCTCTTCGTGATCCACGACCAGCAGGCGCTGGGGCGCCTCGCCGAGTACACCCGCACCTCGGTGGGCAGCTTCTTCTCGGGCACCACCGGCGCCCAGATGCCGGCGGATGCGGGGCGCCTCGTGCTCGAGACGAGTGGCGCCCTCGCACTGGCCGGCACCATCGCCGGTTCGGGCGCGCGCGGCCTGCAGGTGGACATCGCGGCACCGGCCATCCGCGTGCATGCGCCAGGCGATGCTCCGGTGAGCGGCTATCTGAACCTCGACGTCTCGCGTCTCAACGCGCTTGGCGCCTCGAGCCTGCTGCTGGGTGGCACGCGATCGACGTCGGACGGCATGACCATCACCCCGGGCGGCGGCAGCGGCGAGGTGATCATCGCGAACCGTGCGGACGCGCCGCTGCTGGCGGCCGATCTCATGCTCGTGTCCGCCGGTGACATCCGGATCGACGAGGGCGCGGTGCTCCGTGCGACCGGTACCGGTGCACCGACACCCGGGACCATCGCGATCGCCGGGAACGGTGCCTTCGTGCGTGTTTCCACGGCGCCCGTGGCGACGGTGGCGCGCTCGGCGTTCGACCGCGCTGCGGGCACGCTGACCGTCGCCGGGAACGCCGTGCTGGATGCGGGCGCCTCGGTGATCCTCGACGCGACCCGGACCACGACGCTCGCCTCCGACGTGCAGATCGAGGCGACCGCGGTGTCGCTCGCGGCGGGCCGCATCGATCTGGGCGCGGCAGTGCCGGCGACCGATGGACTCGTCATCGGCGGGGACCTCCTCGAACGCCTCAGCCGTGGCGATGCGCTGGCGCTGAAGAGCTACAGCACGATCGATCTGTACGGCGCGAACACGATCGGTGCCGTCGATGCCGGCGGCCGGCCGCTGCTCGCATCCCTCACGCTCGACGCGCCCGCGGTGAATGCCTTCGGTGCGGGCGACAAGGTGTTCCGCGCCGGCACGATGGTCCTGACGAACTCGTCGGGCACCGTCGTCTCCCCGACGGGGACCGGCACGGGCAACCTGCGTTTCGAAGCGCTCGGTGATGGCACCAACACCAGCGGCACACTGACGCTCGGACCCGGCGCCGTTGCCCTGGGCGGCGCGGATCTCGTCGTGCTCGAAGGCGATCGGCAGGTGCGCATCGCGGGGACGGGCGAGATCGCTTCGACCGCGGCCGAACTGAGGATCGTCACGTCCACGCTCACCGCTGTCGCCGCAGCGGACGGGCGGATCACCTCGTCCGGGTTGCTCAGCCTGCAGACGCCGGCGACGCCGCTGGCCGGCGCCACGAGCCCGGGGCTCGGTTCCCGCCTCACCCTCGGCGGTGCGCGCATCGACGTGGCGACGCGGATCGACCTGCCGTCCGGCGTGATCGACATGATGGCGACCGGCGCCGGCGCCGACGACGCCATCCGGTTGCTGAGCGGCGCGGCCATCGACGTGTCGGGTACCGAGGTGGTGTTCACTCCCGGTGTGACCCGCGTGACCGACGGTGGCACGGTCCGGATGCGGACGGAGGCCGGTGACATCGCCCTCGCGGCGGGTTCGTCGATCGACGTCTCGGCCGGCGGCAATGGGGCGAAGGCCGGTCTCGTCGAAATGCAGTCCGGCCGTTCACTCGCGCTCGGGGGCACGCTGACCGGCACGGGCGGTGGAAGCATCGCGGCCGACATCGCCCAGGATGGCGATCTGGACGCCTTCGCGGCGTCGGCGCTGGCTGGCGGCTTCTCCGGGGCGCAGCGATATCGCGTTCGCAGCGGCGATCTCGCGCTCGCGGCTGACCGCACGATGACGGCCCGGGAGATCCGCCTGGCGGCCGACGCCGGCGCGGTCAACGTCGCGGGCACGCTCGACGCCAGTGCCGGCAAGGGTGGACGCATCGAGGTGTGGGCGTCGGGCGACGTCACGACCGCGGGGACGTCCCGCCTGCTGGCGCGCGCCACCGATGGAAACGGCGACGGGGGGCTCGTGTTCCTCGGCACGTCGGCCGGCGCCATTGCCGTGCAGTCGGGCACGACCCTCGATGTATCGGCGGCCGGCGACGGCGCGGCAGGCGAGGTGTGGCTACGCGCGCCGCGGACCGTCGACGACGTCGCGATCACGGCGCTCGCCCCCACGTTGATCGGCACCGACGAGGTCATCGTCGAGGCGTTCCGCGTGTACTCGGCAACGACCATCGGGACGGCGGTGGGCAGCGGGCTCAACATCTCCAACACCGGGGGCGCAGCATCGCTCTTCAACGAGACGCGCGACTATCTCGCCGTGGCGCGACCCGCGGTGGCCACCCGCCTCGGCGGCGACGCGACGATCCGCCTGCGCCCCGGCATCGAGGTGCGCGGCGACACGATCAGCCTCGCGGCGGACTGGAACTTCTACTGCGGCACGGCCGCCACCTGCGCAGGCACGAACGGCGTGTGGAGCTTCGATGGTGAGCCGGGCGTGCTCACCCTGCGGTCGGAAGGCAACGTCGCGCTGAACCGCACCCTGAGTGACGGGTTCCGTGCACTTCCCCCGGCGACGCCGACCACGGCCAGCATCACCGTGATGAATGACGCGTACGTGCCGCGTGCGGGCGGCGGCTGGTCGTACCGTGTCGTCGCGGGCGCGGACATCGGCAGCGCCGACTTGCTCGCCACCGTTGCGGGGACCGAGGCCGACGTCACGCTGGCGGCGGGCCGACTGGTGCGCACGAGCGACGGCTTCATCGATGTGGTCGCGGCACGTGATCTGGTGCTGGCCGACGCGCGGGCAGTGATCTACACGTCAGGCGAGCCGGGGGCGGCTGTGACCGGCTTCATCGTGCCGAATCCACCGACCGTCGCGGGTGCGGCCCGGACCCATACCCCGACCTACACGGAAGGTGGCGGCGATGTGCGCGTCGTCGCGGGGCGCGATCTGCGGGGTGCGTCATCGGGTCGTGCGGTGACGGAATGGTTGTATCGGGACGTGCGGCGGAATGCGCGGAACGAGATCCTCCCCAACCCGCAGACCACGTGGTGGGTGCGCTTCGACGCATTCCAGCAAGGCGTCGGGGCGTTGGGCGGCGGTGACGTGTGGATGGAGGCGGGCCGCGACATCTCGAACATGAGCGGCGCCGTGCCCACCAATGCGCGGCTGGGCGGGGACTCGACGTCGGCACCGCTCGCGGAGAACTTCGTCGAGCTGGGCGGCGGGGATCTCACGGTCCGCGCGGGTCGCGACCTGCTGAGCGGCCTGTACGTCGTGCAGCGTGGCATCGGTGACATCCAGGCCGGGCGAGACGTGGGTTCGGCCACCACGGTCTCCGACGCACCGCTGAACGCGATGTTCGCGCTCGGCGATGCCAGCATCGGAGTGCGGGCCGGACGCACTGCCACCGTGGAGGGCGTGTTCAACCCGACCATCCAGCGGCAGCCGCGGGGCAACATCGGAACGACGGGTCTGCTCACGTCGTACTTCCTCACCTACGGCGAAGGGGCGAGCTTCGATCTCTCGGCGCTCACGGGTTCGGCGACCCTGTCGAACAACCGCGAACTGCTGCCGCAGATCAGCGGGTCCCCGCTCGCGATCTTCGGCAGCTCGGGCGAGGCGGTGTCCGCCGTGATCTACCCCGGGACGGTACGGGTCGCCGCGCTCTCCGGCGACGTGCGCGTGGGTCGGGAGTTCTTCATGGCACCGGATCGTCGCGGGCAGTTCGAACTGCTGGCCGCCACCGACGTCACGGTCGACGGCCGCGTCCTGATGTCGGACGTCTCGCCGCTCTCGCTGCCGGCGCCGCTCTCGCCCGATCGGGCATTCTCGAATTCCCTCAGCCCGCTGCTCGTGAACGCGTCCGAACAGGGGGCCCTGTTCCACGACGAGCAGGTGTTGCACGCGGGGGACACGACCCCGATCCGCATCGTGGCCGCAAGCGGTGACGTGCGAGGGCCGGTCGATCCGCAGACCGGTGTGAGCCCGCTCGGCGTGTTCGCGAAATCGCTGATGCTGGTCGCGGGCCGGGACATCGTCGACACCTGGGTGATCGGGCAGAACGTGAACGCGACCGACATCACCCGCTTCGAGGCCGGGCGCGATCTGCGCTTCAACACGCTGCGCGATCCGCTCGGCAACCAGCGCAGCAACCTCAGCGGTATCCAGTGGGGCGGCCCGGGCGAACTGCAGATCAACACCGGACGCGATGTGGACCTCGGGAACTCTCTCGGCATCCTCACGCGCGGCAATCTGGACAACCCGTTCCTGCCCGAATCGGGCGCGGCCATCCGCGTCTCGACCGGCAGTCTCGCGCCGGACTACAGCGGTTTCCTCGACACGTATCTCTCCACCGATCTCGACCGGCTGGCTGCGCAGTTCCCGCTGCAGGTACGTCAGTTCGTGAAAGACAACGGAGGTACGGAGTACCCCGACACGCCGGCCGGTCGCGCATCCGCGTTGCAGGCCCTGCGGGGCTTCGGGGGCGCATCGGTCGATGCGTTCATCGAGTCGGTGAACTACCGGACGGAACTCGTCGCCCACATGCGCTCGCGCACGGGGGATGCCAACCTCCCGGCCGACGATGCCATCACGGCATTCCGCGCGCTGGACCGCCCTGCGCAGACCGCCTTCGTCAATTCGGTCCTGTTCTCGGAACTGCGCCTCGCGGGCAACCCCGGAAATCTCGAAACCGCACTGCCGGGTTTCGAGGTGCGTGGTTATCGCGCGATGGCGACGCTCTACCCCGTGGACCCGGACGTGCAGGCGCAGCTCACGGAGTCGAACTTCCTCGCGCTCGTCGATCTCCTCGCGCGGGACTACGGCAAGAACGTGAAGCCACTGCTCGCCGAGATGTCGCGTCCCGGCGCCACGTTCGACCCGAACGACGGGGCGAGGGGATTCGCCTCGAACTACCTCGCGATGGCCGGGCGCTACGCCGGCGACGTGAATCTCTTCTTCAGTCAGATCAAGACCGAGCAGGGCGGTGCCATCGAGTTGCGGGTGCCGGGTGGCCTCGTCAATGCGGGTCTGGCGAATCCGGGCGTGCTGTCGAAGGGCGCGTCGTCCCTCGGGATCGTCACCGTCCGCGGTGGTTCCATCGAGTCCACCGTGCTGGAGGACTTCCTCGTCAACCAGTCCCGCGTGTTCACGCTCGGCGGGGGCGACATCAACCTCTGGGCCTCGTTCGGCAACATCGACGCGGGCAAGGGCGCGAAGACGGCAACCGCCACGCCGCCGCCGCAGATCGTGATCCGCGACGGCAAGTTCGTGCTCGACACGTCGCGTTCCATCTCTGGCTCGGGCATCGGCGTGCTGCTCAGCCGACCGGATGTGCCGCCCGGCAGCGCCGCGCTGATCACGCCGCTCGGCGAGGTGGATGCCGGTGACGCCGGCGTCGTGGTCGCGGGTGACCTCGTGGTGCGGGCGCAGACGGTGGCCAACGCGGCGAACATCAGCGTCGGTGGCACGAGCGGCGGGGTGCCGAACGCGACGCCCTCGCTGTCGATCGGGCTGTCCGGCACGTCCAGCAACGAGTCGCAGACGACCGCCGCCGTGGCCCGGGCCGCGGAGACGGCGGCTGCAGAAAGCGCGGCAAACGCCCTGAAGTCGATGCCGTCCTTCATCACGGTGCAGGTACTGGGGTACGGAGACGACTGAGCCGGTGGTGTGACGTGATCCGATCGGCGCATGGCGGGGCCAGCGCTCAGGCCCCGCCATACCACCGTCGTTCCGTCGGAAATTGCGTGTCTGTCTCGTAGCTCTGCGCCGCCTGCCGTCATCTTCCCTGCATATGGCGGTCATATGCGTGCAACAGAGCGTGTCGAGAATGCGCCATCCGTCGGCACCCTCTCCGAGTCCTCCATGAAACGGTTGTTCCTCGTTCTTCTCGTCTTGATCGCAGTGCTGCCCGCCGCCGCGCAGGCCTGGTGGAACCCCGAGTGGACCGGGCGCCGCAAGGTGTCGCTCGACACCACCGACCAGGGCGCCGCCCTCAAGGAAGGCCTCGCGAACGTGCCCGTGCTGGTGCGTCTGCACACGGGCAACTTCGTGTTCAGCGAAGCGCAACTGGATGGCAACGACCTGCGCTTCGTCGCTGACGACGACAAGACCCCGCTCGACTTCCACATCGAGAAGTTCGATGGCGTGAACGAACTGGCACTCGTGTGGGTGAAGGTGCCGCGACTGACGCCGGGGTCTGCCGAGGGCCACGTGTGGCTGTACTACGGCAACGAGAAGGCGGTCCCCGCCGGCAACCCGAAGGGCACCTATACCGACAACGACACATTGGTCCTGCACTTCGCCGAGTCGGACGGTGCGTTCCGCGATTCCACGGCGTATGCGCAGCCTGTGACGGCCACCGGAGTGAGGGGCGGTGGCGCCGGTGTCGCCGACGGCGCCGCGGTGTTCGACGGAACGGGGCGCCTCACGGTGTCCGCGCCGTCGCTCGCGAGCGGTCCGGGCGGAATGACCGTGTCGGCGTGGGTGAAGCCCGCAGTCGCGGAACAGAAGGCGACGCTCTTCTCCCAGCAGGGGGGTGGCGCGCTGCAGATCCAGTACGAAGGCGGTCAGGTCTGGGCTGCGACGCCGGCGGGCACCACGGGCAAGGTGGATCTGCCCGCGGGTGCCTGGCATCACGTCGCTGTGACCCTCGGCGATCGCATCGTGCTGCACGTGGACGGACGCGAGGCGGCGGCGGTGGCGGCGCGGGCGGCTGCAGTCACGGGCGAGGTGGTGATCGGGGCCGACTTCCAGGGCGAGCTCGACGAGCTGACGATCGCCAACACGGCTCGCACGCCGGGTGCGATCGCGCTCGCGGTGGCCTCGCAGGGCGATGCCGCGACGCTGGTGAAGGTCGCCACCGAGGCCGAGGCGGGCGAGGGCGGCGAGAGCACGTCGTACGTAGGCATCCTGCTCTCTGCGGTGACGGTGGACGGCTGGGTCGTGATCGCGATCCTGATGGTCATGATGGTGCTGAGCTTCTACGTGATGTTCACGAAGTCGATCGTGATGGCGCAGACCGACAACGCGAACAAGGCGTTCCAGAAGCGCTTCGCGGAGCTGGAGGATCTTCTCGCTGCGCCGGGCGACACGAAGGGGGCCCGGCACGCCACGCTGAAACGGATCTACGACGTCGCCGCGGGCGAGGTGCGGAAGCGTCTCGCTTCCGGCAAGACAGTGATCTCCGGGAAGGCGATCGACTCGATCCGCGCGACGATGGATGCGCAGGTGGTGCGCGAGAACGCGCGTCTCAACAGCCAGATGGTGCTGCTCACCATCTCGATCTCCGGTGGACCGTTCCTCGGACTGCTCGGCACGGTGGTGGGCGTGATGATCACGTTCGCCGCGATCGCTGCGGCGGGCGACGTGAACGTGAACGCCATCGCGCCGGGTATCGCTGCCGCGCTGGTGGCGACGGTGGCCGGTCTGGCCGTCGCGATCCCCGCGCTCTTCGGCTACAACTACCTGGCGAGCCGGATCAAGGTCATCTCGGCCGACATGCAGGTCTTCGTGGACGAACTCACGAGCCGCATCGCCGAGCGGTACGCGGACTAGGGACCAGGGAAGAACACGCGCCATGTCAGCCAAGGTCCAGGACGGTATCGAGCCGTACGACGAGATCAACGTGACGCCGATGCTCGACCTCGCGTACGTGCTGCTCGTCATCTTCATCATCATGACCACCGCGTCGGTGCAGGGCATCAAGGTGAACCTGCCGAAGGCGTCGAACACGCCCAGCCTCGCGAAGCCGACGACGAAGGCAATCACGATCCGCGAGGACGGTCAGATCTTCCTCGACACGTACCCCGTGTCGATGGGGGAACTGGAGCAGCGGCTCCTGCAGTTCAAGGCCGTCACGCCGGAGTTCCCCGTGGTGATCAAGGGCGATGCGCGGGTGCAGTACGAGAAGGTGATCGACGTGCTCGACCTGTGCGGCCGGCTCGACATCACCCAGCTCGGCCTCGTCACGCAACGCCTGGTGAAGTGACGCCATGAATCTGCGTCAGGTCGCGCTGTGGATCGGGTTCGTCGTGCTGATGACCTCGGGCGCGTACGGCTTGTACGTGTACCTCCAGAATCCCGTGAAGTCGACGAAGCCGAAGGCCCAGCAGATCTCCGTGCTGCGCCAGCAGCCGCCTCCGCCGCCGCCCAAGCCGCAGGAGAAGCCGCCCGAGCCGGAGATCAAGAAGGAGGAGGTGAAGCTGCCCGATCCCGATCCCGATCCGGAACCGAAACAGGCCGACGACCAGCCGCCACCCGCCGAGACCCTCGGCGTGGATGCGGCCGGCGGCGCGGGGTCGGACGGCTTCGGCCTGCAGGGCCGGCCCGGCGGACGCGACATCACGACCATCGGCCCCCAGACGGGTGGCGGCGGTGGCGGTGCGAAGTTCGCCTGGTTCGCGAGCCTCGTGCAGACCCATCTGCAGGACGAGCTGCTGCGCCGGGACAAGCTCCGGCAGTCCAGCTACAAGACCGTCGTGAAAGTCTGGTTCACCGAGCGCGGCACGATCGACCGCGTGGAAGTGGTGGACGGCACCGGCAACGAAGAGATCGACCGGACGATACGGAGCGCGCTCCTCGACGTGCGCCCCCTGAAACAACCTCCCCCGAGCGACATGCCCCAGCCCATGCGGCTGCGGCTGTCTTCTCGCACCGCTGGCTGAGATCACTCCCCCGACCATGAATCACCCCATCGCCCCAGCCGGCCGCCCGAGGCTCCTTTCCAGCCTCGTCACCGGATCGATCACCGCGCTCTTCGCCACCGGTGTCGTGCAGGCCCAGACCACCGCACCCGCTGCAGAGAAGAAGGCACCGCCCACGGTCCGCAAGGCGCCCAGGGCGGCTGCTGCTGCGGCCACCGCCCGTCGCAGCGCTGCCGCGAAGCCCGCGGCGGTCGTCGAGGCTGCGCCTGCCGACGACGCCACGGCCGAGGCGGCGGCCCTGCTCGCGCAGATCCGCAAGGAACGTCAGGAATTAGAAGCCGCGCAGGCGACGACGGTGCGGCTCATCCGGCTCATGGTCGAGGACGGCGTGATCTCGCGCGAGAAGGCGGAGCAGCTGTTGCCGACGCGCGACCGCGACGCCCTGGCGGATGTGGTGGTGCGGACGCCACCGGCTGCGGCGCCCGCAGCGCCTGCGACGTCGCCGCCAGCGACGGCGGAGGCCCCGCCCGAGAAGGGCGTCGTGCGCGTTCCGTACATCCCCGAGATCGTGCGCAACGAGATGCGTGACCAGATCCGCCAGGATGTCCTCGCCCAGGCGAAGGCCGAGCGGTGGGGCGACCCCGGAACCCTCCCGGGATGGATGGACCGCATCTCGTTCGACGGCGACCTCCGCCTGCGCTACCAGGGGGAGTACTACGGCGCGGACAACACCGACCCCACGACTTACTACGCCGTCACCGGCGCACTGCGCGACGGCCTGCCGCTGGGGAACACGCAGACGGACGTCGACGGGTTCCGATTCCGGTTCCGGCTGGGGATGACGGCCAAGGTTTCGGACACCTTCAAGGTCGTCGCGCGGCTGGCGACCGGTCGAACACCGGTGTCGGCCAACCCGCGTCTCGGTCAGTACGGCGATCCGGACGGATTCCGGCTCGTGGTGGACCGCGCGGCGATCACCTGGGACCCGGATCCGCGCATCTCCGCGCAGGCCGGCCGCATCGGCAACCCGTGGTTCTGGCCCACCGACCTCGTGTGGTACGAGGACCTCAACTTCGAGGGCGGTGCGATCACGTACAAGCCACGGTTCAACACCACCACGGAAGGCTTCCTGACCTTGGGCGCCTTCCAGATGGAACAGATCGACCCCACGCAGACCGTCAGGGCGCCGCGCGACAAGAGCATGCTCGGCGCGCAGGCGGGTGCCGAGTGGATCCCGGATCGGAACCTGGGGCTGAAGCTGGGCGTCGCGTACTTCCACTACGAGGGCATCGAGGGCCAGCGCAACACGATCGCGTCCCCCAACGCGAACAACTGGACGGCGCCGCCGTTCCGGCAGAAGGGCAACTCGGTCTTCGACATCAACGCGGGCACGGGGCAGGCGGCGCTGCTCGGGTTGGCGTCGCGCTTCCACATCGTCAACGTGTCGGGCTCGCTGAACCTCGGTCATTTCGATCCGCTCCACGTGCTGCTCACGGGCGACTACGCGAAGAACATCGGCTTCGACCAGGGCGAGATCCGCTCGCGCACCGGGCTCGACTTCGAGGCGAGAACCACGGCGTACCAGACGATGCTTACCGTGGGCAATCCGAATGTGTGGGGCCGCGGCAACACGTCGGTCTTCCTGGGCTACCGGTACGTGGAGCCGGACGCTGTCGTCGATGCGTTCACCCAGGCGAACGTGCTGCTCGGAGGCACCAACGCCAAGGGGTACATGCTCGGCTTCAACTACGGCTTCGACCACAACGTGTGGATGCGCTGGCGCTGGCTGACGGCGAACGCGATCTACGGCCCGCCGCTCGCGATCGACGTGCTGCAGGGCGACCTCATGCTGAAGTTCTGACATGCGCTACCTGCTCATCCTTCCTGTCGCCATGGCCCTCGTGCTCGGCCCTGGCCTCGTGATCCCATCGTTCGCGCCGTCCGCGTTCGCACAGGATCCCAACGCCCGCCAGGCCAACCGCGACCGCGAGATCCTGCGCCGCGTGCAGGAGGCCCAGCGCCAGGCGGAGGAGGCCCGCGCCCGCGCCGAGACCGAGAAGGCGGCAGTCGAAGGTCAGCTCGCGGACGTCCAGAAGAAGGCGAAGGCCGTGGAGGCCGGCGTCGCGCAGGAACGGCGACGTGCTGCCGACCTGCAGCAGAGGCTGGACGCGATGACCCGCGAGCACGCCAGCGCCGATGCCGAGCGGAAGTCCCTCGCCGAGAAGCTCCGTCAGGCGCAAGCGCAGATCGAGCAGGCCACCGCCGAATTGGCCCGGCGCGAAGACGCGCTCAACGCGCGCGCTGCGGAGATCGCGGCATTGGAGGCCTCCGGCAGGCAGGGTGCCGCCGCGCTCGCCATGTGCGAGGAGAAGAACGGGGCACTCGCGGTCGTGGCGACCGAGCTGATGGAGAAGTACCGCGACGTCGGATTCTGGGAGGCGTTGCAGCGTCGGGAGCCGTTCACGCGCGTGCGCCGGGTCGAGGTCGAGAATCTGCTCGAGGAATACCGCGACCGCGTCGAGGCAGCGAGGGTTCCACCGGCACGATAAGTGCAGCGGCCACGCGTGGTCAGCACCGAGTCTGTGATAATCCGCTGTCTCCATTTCCCGACAGGTCGCCCATGCCCGCCTGGCTCGCCAACCCCGCCGCCGCCCGGATCATCCCCTTTGCGATCTACATCGCCCTGCTCGCCCTGAGCGGGGCCGTCGCCGATACGGCGGCCTTCGACGTCCGGTGGTTGTACCCGGTCAGGGTCGTGCTGGTGGCCCTGGCCCTCGCATTCTTCTGGAAGCACTACGACGAGCTGCGCGGGCGCTTCGTGATGCCTGGCGGCTACTGGTCGCTGGCGCTCGCCGTGGGCATCGTGGTCTTCCTGCTGTGGGTGAATCTGTCCGCCTCGTGGATGCACCTCGGGGAGCCCGGGAAGGGCTTCGACCCGCGGGATGGCGAGCACGTGAACGTCGCGCTGGCCCTCTTTCGCATCGGCGGTGCCGCGCTCGTGGTGCCGGTGATGGAGGAACTCTTCTGGCGGTCCTTCGTGATGCGCTGGATCGACAACCCGAATTTCCGCGCTGTGATGCCTGCGGCCGTGACCGTCAAAGCCCTGCTGGTGTCGTCGGTCGTCTTCGGGTTCGAGCACAACGAGTGGTTCGCCGGGATCATCGCGGGGCTCGCCTACGGCTGGTTGTACCGCGTCACTGGCAACCTGTGGGCACCGACCGTCGCCCATGCCGTCACCAACGGATTGCTTGGCGCATGGGTCCTCTATACTCGGGCGTGGCAGTTCTGGTGACCTCACGAAGAAGAACGATGCGACCTACTCTCCGCCTTCAAACCCGCCTTCGCCGCCGCCTTCACGGCCGGTTCCGGACCATGGCGGGCGCCCTGCTGCTCGCCTTCGCAGCTGCCCCGACCCATGCCCTGCAAGGGGACCGCATTCGGCCGAGCGTGGGTCTCAACTACACCTACACGAACAACGTCTTCTACCTCGACGACCGGTTCCCGAACGCCGGGGCGCCGTTCCTCAAGAACAACCAGCGCCACGACACCACCCTCGGGCTGCGGCTTGGCCTCGATGTCGACCACTACTGGAACCGGCAGACCTTCCAGCTCCGCTCGCAGATCACCGAGAACCGGCACATCACCTACGGCTCCCTGGACTACCAGGCCTACAACGTGCGCGGCACGTGGAACTGGGTGGTCGGGGAGCGCTGGGACGGCGACGCGGGCATCGAGAAGACGCAGGTGGCGTCGAACCTGTACGACTTCTTCGCGAACGATCAACGCCAGACCCGAAACCTGAGGACGCAGACGGTCATGTCTGCGACTGCAATGTTGCGGATGAGCGCCGACTGGAAGCTCCGAGCGGGAATTCGTTTCGCCGATATAGAAAACAGCCTCGCGCGATTCTCCGGCGCTGACCAGCAGCAGTGGATTACCGAGGTCGGTACGCGCCATTACAGTAAGGGCACCGACGACTTCCTCGGACTCACTTTTCGCTACCTGGATGGGACCTTTCCCAATCGGACCGTTATCGCCGGGTCGACGATCGACAACACCTTCCAGCAGTACACCCTGGAAGGCAACATCGAGTATCAGGTGAGCGGACTCACGCGGATCACGGGCAGCGCCGGCCTGACGACGCGCCGGCATCCGCGGGTGTCCCAACGCGATTTCACGGGGCCCACGGGGCGCGTGAATGTCACCTATCGGCATAGCGAGAAAACCATCTGGACGACGGCTGTATTTCAGGAGATCGGCGGATGGGAGGACGCCACGAGCAGCTACATCCTCACCCGCGGATTCACCGTCACGCCTTCGTACTCCATCTCGGACAAGCTTGTTGCCCAGGCGAACTACGGCCTCCGCCGGCGGAGCTTCGAGGGAGATCCGAACTTCGTCGTGAATACGAACGACGTGCGTATCGACCATATTCATTCGTTGTCGGCGACGCTGTCTTGGCTACCGCTTCGTCAGACCCGCGTCGACACCACGCTCTCGTACGACAAGCGCAAGGCGAACGCCGCGTTTGGCAACTTCGCGGACTTCGACGTGATGACCCTCTACGTCTCCGCGCAGCTCACCTTCTAGGAGTTCCGGCGCCGGACGGGCGCCACCACTGGTCAGCATCGTCGCCTTCGGCGGCTGGCGGCAACTCGAACGGCGCCTCCAGCGCCCGCTGCCGCCGGGCAAGACGCAGCGTGGGTGGATCGAACCTCCGCAGCGCGTCGATGTAGTCGGCCCAGTTGGGTTCCGGCGGGATGCGCGGCGTGTCGGTCATGGTCGCAACCCCCGGTGAAGGCCCGTCGTGTTCCCGGACGTCGTACGCCGGCCCGACGAACGTTCCGTGCGGGTCTCCGGTTCGACGCCGCGCGTCCGGCGCCGCCCATTCTGTTCGCGCTGCCGGATCACCTCGATGCCCGCGCTGATCCACCGATGGTCGTCAGCGTCGTCGGTCGAGCCCAACGCGGCTTCCAGGAGCTGGCGTATTCGTCCGAGGTTCGCCCGCCCCAGGCGGTAGAGCTGGAGAACGGCCTCGTCGTCCTGCGGCGCGAGGTCCCTCAGCCGCAGCAGACCCCGGCGGAGCAGCGTGTCGACGAGCGGCTGCCCGAGTCGCGGCCACAGGTCGGCCACCGGGGTGTCGGCATCCAACGCGACCACCGCCGCTTCCCGCGACAGGAGGCCGAGACGCCATCGCGCCTGGTCCGTGAGCGACGGGAGCGGGATGCCGATGCGGTCGAGGCGGTCGAGGATGTCGGCGATGCCGTGGCGGCCGACCCGCCGCCAGAGGTCCTCCACGCAGTGGTCGAGAAGATCGCGCAGGCGCACGATCCCGCACCGGTAGAGGCGGCTGATGGTGCCCTGTTCCAGCCCGAGCACCGCCACGGAGGTGTCGTCGCCGACGGCCTCCGGGGCGAGGCGTGCCGGCGACTGACGCGCGCGCGCGTTCTCGCGGTAAAGTGCCTCGCGGGCATCCGAAGGGATGCGGTCGCCGAAGGGGTCGCTCATGGTGATCCGGTGAATCGGCGCGTGACTTCCGCGCCCGATCTTCGAGTCTCGCGGGAGCGCGTTGCGATTTCATGTCTGGAACAGCGTGGGTGCGTGATGCGTTCGGCCCACGAACCCTGGAGAAACTCCGTTGCCAAGATTCGCTGCCAATCTGCACTACCTGTTCACCGAACTGCCCTTTCTCGACCGATTCGCCGCGGCGGCGCGGAGCGGATTCCGCGGTGTGGAGTTCCAGGTGCCCTACGACTACCCGCCGGCCCTGCTACGCGCGCAGTTGGATGCCCATCACCTCGAGATGGTGCTCTTCGATGCGCCGATGGGCGACTGGAACGCCGGTGAGCGCGGCCTCGCCTGCCTGCCGGGTCGCGAGGCCGAGTTCCGCGAGAGTCTCGAACGCGTGATCGTCTACGGGCAGGCGCTCGACTGCCCGACGGTGCACGTGATGGCGGGCGTGGTGGGTCCGGGGATGGACTACGCGGCGTGCGAGGCGGTGTATGTCGCGAACCTGCGGGTGGCTGCGGACGTGCTCGCGCCGCACGGGATGACGGTCGTGATCGAGCCCATCAATCCGCGGATGGGCGTGGTGCAGGGCGGGCCCAGCTACACCACCGAGGGCATGCACGGCTACTTCCTGAACCATTCGGATCACGCCTGCCGGCTGCTGGATGCGATCGCCCGCGACAACGTCCGGCTGCATCTCGACTGCTATCACATGCAGGTGCTGGAGGGGCATCTCGCCGACACGCTGCGCGCCTGCCTGCCGCGCCTGCACCATCTGCAGATCGCGGGCGTGCCGGGTCGCCACGAGCCCGACGTGGGTGAGATCCACTATCCGTTCCTCTTCGATCTCCTGGACAGCCTGGGCTACGACGGCTGGATCGGATGCGAGTACCGGCCGAAAGGCGACACGGTGGCCGGTCTCGGATGGGCGTCGCGGTATGGCGTGGGGTCCAGAAGCACCGGGGCGAGTCGATAGCCGCCCCATGCCCGATTCCGGATCGCCTCACGCATGACCGACTCACGCATGACCGACTCACCCCTGGGCCCGACGCCGGCATCGCCCCGGCGGATCTCGGCGGCGCGCTGGATCTGGCTCTCGTACGTCAAGACCACGCTCGTTCCGCTGCTGCTCGTCGAGGTGGTGATCATCGCGGCGTACATCGCGACCACGATGCTGTCGCACCGCGCGAACCTCGCCTCGATCACCGAGCAGGCACGCTTCGAGGTCGCCGGCATCGCGCGGCGGGAGGCGCTCAACATCGAGGAGAAGCTCGGTGCGGTGGCGAGTCTCGCAGAGGTGCTGCGTGCCGAGGCGCGCGTGTCGCTCGACACACCGTACACGCCGCCGCCGGAGGTCATAGCGAGCTATCGGAGGTCGCCGGAGGGGATGTACTACTCCGCACGCGATACCGGCGGCTCGGCGCTCTACTACAGCGGCGTGGTGCCGGTGGGTCCGGCTGAGAAGGCGAAGGCGCACCGTCTGGCGCAGCTCGATCGCGCGCTGAAGGCGATCCGCGCAGCGCATCCGATGGTCGTGCAAAGCTACTTCAACACGCACGACTCGATGAACCGGATCTATCCGTACTTCGACGTGCTGCCGCAGTACCCGCCCGGGATGGACATCCCCAGCTTCAACTTCTATTACGAGGCCGACGAGAAGCACAACCCGCAGCGCGGTGTGGTGTGGACGGACGCGTATCTCGACCCCGCCGGGGCCGGCTGGATCGTCTCGGCGATCGCGCCCGTGTACCGCGCGGACTTCCTGGAAGGCGTGGTCGGCATCGACGTCACGATCGAGACGATCATCCAGCGCGTGCTGAGTCTCGACATCCCGTGGGAGGGCTACGGGGTGCTGGTGTCGGCGCAGGGTACGGTGATCGCGCTGCCCAAGCGCGGCGAGGCCGAGTGGGGACTCGCGGAATTGACGAAGCACGACTACCAGACAGCCATCCAGCAGGACACCCTGAAGCCCGACGACTTCAACCTCTTCAAGCGCGCGGCGCTGGCAACGGTCGGTCGGGAGGTCCAGCGTGGAGACTCGGGCGTGGCCGAGATCGCATTCGCGGGGCCGAAGCTGGTTGCGTGGGCGACGGTGCCGGCGCCGGGCTGGAAGCTCGTGGTGATCGTGCCGCGCGACAACGTGTACTCGGTGATCGACCGCCTGCGCGCGCGCGCCGACACCGTGGCGTGGACGATGGTGGGCGGGATGGTTGTCTTCTACGCGATCTTCTTCGCCGTCCTCTACCGGCGCGCGGAGTCCGACAGCCGCAAGCTCACACGTCCGCTGCTCGAGATCGATCGCATCGTGCGCGGGATCGGCGCCGGCGACTACGATCACCCGGCGGTGGACATGCCCATCCGCGAGATGCACGACTCCAGCGAGCGGATCCGGGAGATGGGGCGTCACCTTGGCGAGACGGTGCATCGCCTCGAGGGTGCGGAGCGGCGGGCCGTCCGCAACGAGGAGCGGCTCGCGATCGTGGTCGCGGCATCGCGCGAAGGCGTGTGGGACTGGGATCTCGCGACGGGGCGCGTCAACCGGTCCGAGCGCTACCAGGAGATCCTCGGCGCCGCGCTGGACGAGAACGAACAGGTGGACCATGCCCTCGCGCGGTTGGTGCATCCGGCCGACCGTGAACGCACCCTCGCGAGCTTCGCGCGCCATCTGGCCGACGGCACGGTGTTCGACGAGGAGTTCCGCGTGCTGCGCCATGACGGTCTGTACGTCTGGGTGCGCTCGATCGGGCAGTCGATCCTCGGGGGCGACGGGAAGCCGCAGCGCATGGTCGGCGCGATCGCCGACATCACCGAGCGGCGCGCGGCCGAGGAGGCGCTCCGCATCGCGAAGGAGCACGCCGAGGAGGGCAGTCGCGCCAAGAGCGATTTCCTCGCGAACGTGAGCCACGAGATCCGCACGCCCTTGAACGGGGTGCTCGGGATGACCGAACTGCTCGCCCGCACGCCCCTCACCGCCGAGCAGCGCGAACAGGTTGCCACCGTGCGGGCCTCCGGCGAGCACCTGCTCGAGGTGATCAACGACATCCTCGACTTCTCACGGCTGGACGCCGGCCGCGTGGAGTTGTCGGCCGAGCCGTTCGACCTGCGCCGGAGTCTCGGCGACATCGATCGACTGATGGCACCTGCGGCCGAGGCGAAGGGGCTGCCGCTCCGCGTGACGGTGGCCGCGGAGGTGCCGGCCATGGTCTCCGGCGATGCCCTGCGGTTGCGCCAGGTGCTGGTGAACCTCGTGGGCAATGCGATCAAGTTCACGGAGCGCGGCGAGGTTCGTCTGGAGGTGACGGCGTCGCCTGGGATGCCTGGCACCTGCGCGCTCACCTTCGCCGTGATCGACACCGGCATCGGGATCCCCGAGGACCGTTGCGAAGCGATCTTCGAGGCGTTCAGCCAGGCGGACAACTCCATCACGCGCCGGTACGGCGGTACCGGTCTCGGACTCACGATCTCGTCGCGTCTGGTGGCGGCGATGGGTGGCCGGCTGCAGGTCGCGAGCCGGCCGGGTGAGGGCAGCAACTTCAGTTTCACGGTGAACCTGCCGGTCGCGGCGGCTCTGCCCGAGGCCAAGGCGCAGCCGATCACGGCTGCGGCCACCGCGGCAAAGTCGTTGCGGGTGCTGGTGGCGGAGGACAATCCGGTGAATCGCCGCGTAGTGGAGGCGGTCCTCCGCAGACTGGGGCATGTCGCGACCATCACGGAAGACGGCACCCGGGCGCTGGAGCAGTTCGCGCCCGGGGCGTTCGATGTCGGCGTGTTCGACATCCAGATGCCCGGCCTGGACGGTCTGGCCCTGACGCGGCACATCCGAGAGATCGAACGGGCGGGTGGCGCGACGAGGATGCCCATCCTCGCGCTCACCGCCAATGCGATGGTCTCCGACCGCGCGGCCTGCCTTGCGGCGGGCATGGACGCCTACCTGCCGAAGCCCTTCTCGCTCGACGATCTGCAGGCAGCCATCGACGCACTGATGGCCGCCCGCGAGGCCTGAGGTTTCGTCAGGACTCGACCGCCATCGGCCCCGCCGCGGGTTCGCGGCGGGGCCGATGAGGCATCTACTGGGCGGGCTCTCCCGGGCAGGCGTACGTCTCCATGAGCGCGCGACGCACGGTGCGGGCGCCGACCGGATCCCACTGTGGCCGGTGGTCCTTCATCCATTGCAGGATATCGAGTTGCATCTGCTTGGCGGTCGCCTTGGGCGGGAGGCAGACTTCGCCGTCGGGCAGCAGGTCGTGGACGCCGACCACGTAGCCGAGGGAGAGGGTGCTGTCCTTGAACGACCCGCCTTTGCGGGAGGCTTCGGTCAGCCAGTCGAAGATGTTTTCGCTGCTCGCGAACTCGGCGTGGGCCGGCCCCGAGAGCGCGCCGGCTGCGACGATCGCCGCGAGCCATCGGACGGGCCTCGCGTGGGTGGTACGGGTGGAAGGGGTGGGTGCAGTATTCGTGGATGCGGCTTCCATGACGAGGTTCCTCCGTGGATAGGGCAGGGCCGGGCGTCGATGTTCGCGGGGCGCCTCCTCGTCCGGGAGGCTGCATCCTGCTGCGATCGAGTGCGGCCGACGACTCAGACCGCCCCCGAGCCGCGAGGTGCCCGCTTTTTCCATCTGGCATCTTGCGCTCGGCGCCGTAGCAGTGCACTCTTCCCCGCCGCCAAAATCGGAGGCTGTGCCGAGAAGTACCTATGGAACGCAAACCGACGAAGAAAGCTGCCGCAGCGGCCACCGCCGCTGCCACCGTGTCCGCCGCCGTGGCGCCGGACGTCCCCGCCGCAGTCCCTGCGACGCCAGTTGCGCCCGCCGCCGGCGAGAAGCCTGCATCCGCTCGGGTGCTCCTCACCGAGGAGCAACTGATTGCCCAGCCGGCCAGGGACTACATGAACGAAGCCCAGCTTGCGTTCTTCCGCGACCGGCTACGCCGCCAGAAGGAAGAACTCCTGGCGAACGTGCGCGACACCAGCGAGCACCTCCGGGAAACCGAGGCGACCAGCGACGTGTCCGACCGGGCCACGCAGGAGGAGGAGCAGGCCCTCGAACTGCGGACCCGCGACCGCGAGCGCAAGCTGCTGAAGAAGATCGACGAAGCTCTTCAGCGCATCGAGGAGGGTGCCTACGGGTACTGCGCCGAGACGGGCGAACCCATCGGTGTCCGCCGCCTCCTGGCGCGGCCCACGGCGACGCTCACGATCGAGGCGCAGGAGCGCCGGGAGCGCATGCAGCGCATGTATGGCGATTAGCACCGGTCCGGCTCTATGCTGACCAGCATTGGTCCGGCGTGAGCATGGGCCGGCGCCCGATGCCGGTTCGTTGTGGTCGAGGCCGGAACGGTTCGCTCCGGACAGTAGTACGGGCGCCGTGCGACCTCGGCGATGCTGACGTATCTCGCCCGGCCGGTCGATGCACTGCGTCCGCCGGTCGCTTCGGTTCGCCGAGAGCCGACGCACTTCAGATTCACAGGACGTCTCGATGCCAACTCCGACCCCTGCGCCCCACGGCCTGATCGCCTTCCTCCAGCAGACCGACGCCGTCGGGATGGCGATCGCGGTGCTCCTGTTCGCGATGTCGGTGGGGAGCTGGGCGGTGATCCTCTCCAAGGTTTTCCGCGCGTGGTCCATCCGGCAGGGTGCGCGCCGCACGATCGACAATTTCTGGAATACGCCCAACCTCGCTCGCGCCGTCGAGGAGATGCGCGCCGGGCCCACCAATCCGTTCGTAGAACTGGCCCGTGCCGGGGTGAACGGGGCCGCGCACCATCAGCGTCACCAAGCCGGGCGGCTGGGTGAGGCGCTTTCCCTCTCGGAATTCGTCACGCGGTCCTTGCGCCAGGGCATCAACCGCGCGCAGTCCCGCCTCGAAACCGGACTCGCGCTGCTGGCCTCCGTGGGCAGCACCGCTCCGTTCGTCGGCCTCTTCGGCACCGTCTGGGGCATCTATCACGCCCTTATCGGGATCGGCGCCAGCGGCCAGGCCAGCATCGACAAGGTGGCCGGCCCCGTGGGCGAGGCGCTGATCATGACGGCGCTCGGCCTTGCGGTCGCCATCCCTGCGGTGCTCGGGTACAACGCACTCACACGCCTCAACCGGGTGATCCTTGCGGATCTCGACGCCTTCGCCCACGACCTCCACGCCTTCCTGGCGACCGGGGCACGGGTGGAAGCACCGACCGGTTCGACCACCGCCACGGCGGCCGGCGCACCGCGCACGGCCTGAGGAGATCGACGCGATGGCCTTCGGGAGCTTCCAGGATCAAGGTGGCGCGTCCACGCCGCAACCGATGGCCGAGATCAACACCACGCCGCTGGTGGACGTGATGCTCGTGCTCCTCATCATCTTCATCGTCACCGCACCGCTGCTCACCCACGGCATCAAGATCGATCTGCCGAAGGCTTCGAGCACCGCGGCCCCCGAGCAGCCCGAGACCGTGACGCTCTCCGTCGATGCCGAGGGCCGGGTGTTCTGGAACGACGCTCCGATGGCCGAGGGCGACCTGCTCACAGCCATGGCGCAGGCAGCCGTCCGTGACCCGCAGCCCGAACTGCACCTGCGCGCCGACATGAACACGAAGTACCAGCGGCTCGCCGAGATCATGGCGATCGCGCGGAATGCCGGGCTCACGAAGCTCGGTTTCGTCACCGACCCCAACGTCCCGGCGGCGGACGCCCGCTGAGGCGCGCCTCCCGGTCGTCGCCTCGGGAGACTCTGATTCATCCGCGCGACCGTTCGAATCAATCTGAGTCTCCCTGGATGCCGGACGCCCTCCCCGACAGCGCCAGCCCCGCCCTTCTGAGGCAGCTGCACGACCGCATCGCCGCGAAGGCGGGCGAGGTGGTCGTCGGGCAGGCGACGACGATCCGCAAGCTCTGCGCGGCGCTCGTGACCGGTGGACACGTGCTCCTCGAGGACGTCCCCGGCACCGGCAAGACGACCCTGGCGAAGGCACTCGCCCGCTGTCTCGACGCGACGTTCAAACGGGTGCAGTTCACGCCCGATCTCCTGCCGTCCGACATCTCCGGCGTGTCGATCTACGATCCCCGTTCGGGCAGCTTCCAGTTCCATCGCGGTCCGGTGTTCACGCACGTGCTGCTGGCCGACGAGATCAACCGCGCGAGCCCGCGCACGCAGTCCGCGCTGCTCGAAGCGATGGCCGAGGGGCAGGTGAGCGTCGACGGCGAACGCCACAGTCTGCCGCCCTTCTTCTTCGTGCTGGCGACGCAGAACCCGGTCGAGTTCCACGGCACCTATCCGTTGCCCGAGGCCCAGCTCGATCGTTTCGCGCTGCGGCTGCAGCTCGGGTATCTCGATCCGGCCCAGGAGGTGGCGATGCTCTCGGCGCGGGAAGGGCGCGATCCGCTGGAGGCGCTGGTCCCGGTCGCCAGCGTCGATGACGTCCTCGCAGCGCGCGCCGCGCTCGCCGGGGTGCGGGTCTCCGAAGCCCTGAAGCGCTACGTGGTGGATCTCGTCGGGGCATCGCGCCGCGCGCCCGGCGTAGCGCTCGGGGCGAGTCCGCGGGCCTCGCTCGCGCTCGTGAAGCTCGCCCAGGCGCTGGCGGCGTTCGACGGCGAGACCTTCGTGTCGCCCGAGCACGTGCAGGAGATCGCGGTGGATGCACTCGCCCACCGCCTCGTTCCGACCCCGGACCGGCGCCATGCGGGGGCGACCGGTGCCGAGGTGGTGCGCGATCTCCTGAAGTCGGTGCCCGTCCCGGCTTGAAGCGCCTGCTGCGCGGTTTCCGGACCGCCTACCGGGTCTCCCGCTGGACCGAGCGGCGTTTCACCACCGCGGGTCGCACCGTCGCTGCAGTGACACTCGCGTCGGGGATCCTCGCGGTCGACACGACGCGCACGGTCGCTTATCAGGTCTTCGCGCTCGGTCTCGCGCTGCTGACATGCGCGTGGCTGCTCTCGCTGCGCTGGCGACCCGGCCTCGCCGTGGTGCGCCGACTGCCATCGACGGTCACGGTCGGTGTGCCGATGCGCTACGCGGTCGGGATCGACCGCCTCCGGGCCGGTGCCACGCCGGACATCGCCGTGCAGGATGCACTCGCCGATGCCTTCCCCGACGACGCGCAGTTTCACTCGGCGCGCCATGCGCCGGCCACGAACGCGTTCGATCGGCGCGTCGGGTACCCGCGCTGGCTCGCCCTGCTCGATCGGAATCGCGGTGCGCGGATCCCGCCGGCGATCGTGGCGCCGCCCGATCCTCGGGGACACGCCGAGGCGCTGGTCGATCTGGTGCCGCTGCGGCGCGGTTGGCTGCGGTTCGAGGCGGTGCAATTGCTACGACCGGATCCGCTCGGACTCGTGAATGCGATCGCCACGACGGCGGCGCCGGCGTCGTTGCTGGTGCTGCCGTCGGTGCATCCCGTCCCGCCTATCGCGTACTCGGCGGGACGCCGCCATCGACCGGCGGGCGCGCTCGCAGTGCCGCAGGTGGGCGACAGCCAGGAGTTCCTGCAGTTGCGTGATTACCGGCCCGGCGATCCGGTGCGGCGCATCCATTGGCCGAGCACGGCACGATCGGGGCGGCTCGTCGTGAAGGAGACCGGCGAGGAGTATTTCGCACGCCTGGGCCTCGTGCTCGACACGTTCGTGGGCATTGGCGAGGGCGCGATCCTCGACGCCGCGGTGTCGGTCGCCGCCTCGCTCGCGGCCGGTCTGCGGCTTGGCGATGCGCTGCTCGACGTGCTGTTCCTGGAGCAGCGGATGGTGACCGTGACCGCCGGACGACCGGGCGGCGGCATCGAAGGCGTGCTCCGCGAACTCGCACTGGCGGGGCCCGCGGAGGGAGCCGACTTTGCGGCGCTCGCCGATGCGGTGCGCGCCCACGCCCCTTCGTGCGCGGCGTGCCTGCACGTGTTCGTGAAATGGGACGAACCGCGTGCGGCACTCGTGCAGTCGCTTCACGGTCTCGGACTCGCGCAGCTCGTACTCGTCGTGGGCGCGATTCCGGCGGCGCGTACACCCGACGGCGTGCCGCTGCATCGTGTCGACCCCGACGACGTGGCGGCGTCGCTCGCCAGCATGCCGGTGCAGTGCGGATGAGCGGCGCGCGACTTCCGCTCGCGGGCGCGGCAGCGCTCGTCTGGGGGATGGCGACGGGTCATGCGGTGGCCGGGCTGCTGCTCGCCCTCGCGGTCGAGGGTGTGCGGGCCATCCGCGCCCGGTGGGTGTTCGAGCGGCGCGAGTTCGAGCGCGTGGCGGACCTCGCGAGCATCGCCCTCGTCCTCCTGCTCGGCTGGCAGTGGTTCGGGAGCCGGCACGCCGGGGAGGGGATCCTCGCGACGTTGCTCTGGCTTCCCGTGGTGCTTGCGCCGCTGCTGGTGATGCAACGACTCGGCGTCGGCGGCACCGTGCCGCTGACGGCCTTCTTCTGGTCGCTCCGGGGAGCGGGAGCCACGCCGGCGGCGCAGTCGCGTCTCGACATCGCGCCGGCGTTCGTCTGGGTGTGCGTGCTGTCCGCGGCTTGCGCGAATACGCGGCATCCCGCCGCCGTGCTCGCCGTGGCTGTACTGGTGGGCCTGCTGCTCTGGCAGCAGCGGGGGCCTGCGGTCCGATCGTGGCGGTTCCCCGTCGCCTTCGCGGCCGCGCTGGGCATAGCCTGGGTGTTGCAGGCGGGGATGGTGCAGCTCCAGGCGCATCTGGAGGCGACGGTGATGGAGGCCCTCCGCGAACGTCTCGCGAGTCGCCGGGACGGGTCGCGCACCTCCACGGCGATCGGTGAACTCGGGCGGCTGAAGCTTTCCGGGCGCGTCGTCGTGCGCCTGCGCGGGGACGGCCCACCCCCTGCGCGGTTGCGCGACGGTGCGTACGAGAGCTTCGCGCACGACACCTGGTTCGCGCGTCAGAACATCTTCCGGGCGGTGCCACCCCAGGGGGATTCGGCCTGGCGGATCGCGGCGTCCGAGGTCTCGGGCGCGTGGGGGCTGTCGATGTGGCTGGAGGGCGGGCGCGGCGTGCTTCCGCTGCCACCGGGAACGGTGCGTCTCGACGGCCTCAACGTCGAGCGGGTCGAGGCCAGCGCCACGGGGACTGTCCGCGCGGTGAAGGGGCCACCCCTGCTCGGGTTCACTGCGCAGGTGTCGCGCGACGCCCCGGACGATGCCTCCCCGGGGCCGGCCGATCTCGGTGTGCCGGCGGTCATTGCGGGGACGCTGGATGCGGTGATCGCCGAGGCAGTGCTCGCGGGGGTGCCCGACCGCGGACGGCCGGAGGCGATCGTGGCGTTCTTCGCGTCGCGCTTCCAGTACACGACCCGGCTGGAAACCGCCGACGGCCAGCGTCGCACGCTCGCGCAGTTCCTCGCATCGGACCGTCGTGGGCACTGCGAGTACTTCGCGTCGGCGACGACGCTGTTGCTGCGCCGGCTCGGGATCCCCGCACGCTATGTCACTGGTTACGCCGTGCACGAGTGGAGCGATCTCGAGGGGGCGTGGGTCATGCGCGCGCGGGACGGTCACGCCTGGACGACCGCGTGGATCGACGGCGCGTGGCGGGATGTGGATCCGACGCCTGGCGGCTGGATCGAGGCGGAGGAGATCAGTGCCCCGTGGTGGGAGGCCGTGACGGATCCGTTCGCCTGGCTTCGCTACCGTTTCACGCAGTGGCGGCAGGGCGGGACGGACGAGGCGTCGGCTATGAGTCCGCTGTGGCTGCTGCTGATCGCGCCGCTCGCGGGCTGGGTGGCATGGGGTGTCGTGCGCCGCAGCCGGCGTACCGATGCAGTTGCGGCGATGCTGTGCCGGGGCAGTCCGGAACCAGGTGTTGCCGCGCTGGAGGACGCATTGCGGCGACGCGGTTTCGTGCGGGCGGCGGCATCACCCATGCACGCATGGTTGCCGATGCTGCCTTGGAACGATGCGGGGACGCGTGCTCTGGCGGAGCAGGTGGCGGGGGCGTATCGCCGATGGCGATTCGATCCGCTGGACGCAGGGGAGACTGCGCGCGCCGCCTTGGCGGCGGACGCGCAGGCACTGCGGGAACGGGTGGAGCACGGCGCCCTCGGTCACGCCACGGAGGGCGCGGAAGCGAAGGCGGACGAGGGCGCCGGTCGATCGTGAACCGCGGTTACGGGCGTTCCATCTTGCAGGTGGTCGGCATCGCGGTGTCCTTCGCTTCGATGCGGAAGTCGGTGCGCATGCCGTAGCCCGAGCGATCGACGTCGTACTTCACCGTCTTGCCGTCGACCTTCGCGAAGCTCGAGATGTAGAGCGGCTGCAGGAGCTGGTGATTGTCCGTGCGCATCACGACCTCGCCAGTGTCGCTCTGGTACTTCATGCCTTCCAGGGCGCGCGCGACGGGCAGCGGTTCCGTCGACTTCACCTGCTCCATGGCCTTCACGAGCATCTCGAGCACGGGGGAAAGGTTGAAGAACCAGTCGTCCTTGCCATTCTTGTAGCGCTCGCGGAAGGCGGCGTGCATCTTCGCGGCGTGCGGCGTGCCGACGTTCGCGTGCCAGGTGCTCACCGCCTTCAGGTGGCCGACACCGGACTCGCCGATGGCGGCGGGCGTGCCGGTGATCCAGCCGTAGTACGTGTAGAAGTCGACGGCGAGGCCCGCCTCCTTGCTGGCCTTCACGAGCAGCGACAGGTCGTTGCCCCAGTTGCCGGTGATCACCGCCTGCGCGCCCGAGGCCTTGATCTTCGCGACGTAGGGGGCGAAGTCCTTCACCTTGCCGAGCGGGTGGAGGTCGTCGCCGACGATCTGGATGTCCGGGCGCTTCTTCGGGAGCATCGCCTTCGCGGCGCGCGAGGCGGCCTGGCCGAACGCGTAGTCCTGATTGAGCAGGTAGATCTTGGTGAGGGCCTTGTTCTCGGCGACGGAGTCGACCATGGCCTGCATCTTCATGTCGGCGTCGGCGTCGAACCGGAAGTGGAAGAAGGAGCACTTCTCGTTGGTCAGCGCGGGGTCGACGGCGGCGTAGTTGAGGTACATCACCGCCTGCTCGGGATTGCGCTTGTTGTGCTTGTCGAGCGTGTCCAGAAGCGCGTGGGCGACGTTCGATCCGTTGCCCTGGGTGATGTAACGGATGCCCTGGTCGATGGCCTGCTTCAGCGCGAGCACGGATTCCTGCGGGCTCGTCTTGTTGTCCATGGCGACGATCTCGATCTTGCGGCCGAGGACGCCACCGCGCGCATTGATCATGTCGGCCACGAGCTGAAAGTGGCGCAGCTCGGATTCACCGAGATTGGCGAACGGACCCGAGAGCGGGTCGATGAAGGCGATGCGGACCGGATCGGCTGCAAGTGCCTGCGTGGCCTGTCCGGCCAGAAGAGCCAGACCGGCGGCCAGTGCGTACGCGCGTTTGCGCATTGGAAATTCCTCCCATGTCGTTTTTCGTGGCCGCTCTGTCGGGCAGGCGGGCGCACCGATCTTACGCCTCGCGATTGCGTGCAGGAACCGCGAGGAGGACGAGGCCAACGCCTATCAGGACCATCCCGGCGGCTTCCTGTCGGGAGGGGATTTCATCGAAGGCGAGCCAAGCGCACAGGACGCCGATGACGGGTGTCGCGAGGGTGCCGAGGCCGGCCATCCCGGCCGGGAGGCGTTCGAGCGCGTAGTAGAAGAGCAGCCAGGCAACCGTCGATGCGAGCACGGACGTGTAGGTGAGTGCGCCGATGAAGGCCATCGTCCAGTCGGTGTCGCGGAGGTCCAGCGCGTCGTTCAACACGAAGAAGACGGCGCAGCCGGCCAGCATCTGCCAGAAGGTGAGCGTGAGGACGTGGGTGCGGACCCGCCCCTGTGCCGCTTTGACGAGGACGACGCTGCCGCCCCAGAACAGTCCGGCGCCGACGGCGATCAGGCTCGCGGCGAGGCCGCGCAGGTGCACGGGGTCCACGAGCACGACGAGTCCGGCGCCGGCCAGCGTCACTGCGATCCACTGCGCGGGCCGCATGCGTTCGTGCAGGAAGATCCGCGCGAGCACGACGGTCCAGAAGGGCATGGTGTAGACGAGCACCGCTGTCTTGCCGGTGCCGGCCATGCTGAGGGCCGTGAAGCACGAGCCGAAGTTGAGCACGAGGAGCACGGTGAGCGCGGCCACCAACCACCACTCGCTGCGCGGAACGCCCAGAGGTCGACGCAGCCAGGCGAGCACGGGCAGCAGGGAGATCGCGCCGAACAGGAAACGCCAGCTGGCGACCCCGAACGGCGAGGCGTGCGCGAGCCCGGCTTTCATGGCCACCCAGTTGTATCCCCAGATGAGCGAGAGCAGAGCGAGGGCGCCGGCGGCGCGTGCCCGCTCGGGATGGGGTGTGGCGTTCATCGGGTGGTGATCTGGTCGGCCGAGCGGGGCGGCCTCGGCTGAGGGAATCCGGTCGGCGAGGAGCACTGGTCCCGGGGCAGGGCGGCGCCAATTCGGGCTGCCGAACGCGCGGATGATCGCACGGTGATGGTGCGCGGAAAAACCCTTCGCAACGCGTGTCGGGAGGTGCCGCGACACCCTTCTCAGCGACTATACTTCCGCGCCGATCCGAGGACGGCAGGGATTCCGAAAAAAACCGAAGGGGGGAGGTTCGATGGAAGTCTGGTCGCAGGTCTATGACCCGCTAGGCAATACTTTTCTGTCCACACTGGTCGCGGCGATACCCGTGCTCGTGCTTCTCGGTGGTCTGGGCTTCTTTCACATCAAGGCGCACGTGGCCGCGATTCTCGGCCTCGCGTCGGCCTTCGCGATCGCGGTCTTTCTTCTGGACATGCCGCTCCAGATGGCGGGGACGGCGGCGTTCTTCGGTGCCTCGTTCGCGGTGGTCGGCATCGGCTGGATCATCGTGAACCTGATCTTCCTGTATCGGCTCACCCAGAAGGCCGGACTGTTCAAGGTCCTGCAGGACTCCATCGGCGCCATCACCGGCGATCGCCGGCTTCAGTTGGTGCTGATCGCCTTCTGCTTCGGAGCGTTCTTCGAGGGTGCAGCCGGCGGCGGCACGCCCGTCGCGGTGACCGGCGCGATCCTGATCGGCCTGGGCTTCTCGCCGCTGGCGGCCTCCGGCCTCTCGCTGATCGCGAACACGGCGCCGGTGGCCTACGGCGGGCTGGGCACGCCGATCATCGTGCTGAACAGCGTGACGCAGAACACGGACGAGTACCTGCTGACGCTGTCGGCCATGGTGGGCCGGCAACTGCCGTTCTTCTCGGTGATCGTGCCGTTCTGGCTGGTGATCACGTTCTGCGGCTTCAAGCGATCGATGGAGATCTGGCCGGCGATCCTGGTGGCAGGCGTGAGCTTCGCGGTGCCGCAGTTCATCATCTCGAATTACCACGGTCCGTGGCTCGTGGACATGGTGTCGGCGATGATCTCCATGGTCTCGGTGGCGGTGTTCCTGAAGTTCTGGAAGCCCACACAGGTCATGATCGCTGCCGATGGATCGCCCGCGGGCATGGTCCCCTATGCGCAGGCGGCCGCCGTCAACCACGGCCACACCAAGGATCTCGTGGTGAAGGCCTGGACGCCGTGGATCATCCTGACGGTGATCCTGTTCGCCTGGGGCCTGCCTTTCGTCAAGGCCTGGCTCAACACGAAGGGCATCACCTACTTCGAGTTCGAGATGACGGGCCTGCACAAGATGGTGCAGCGTGTGGCGCCTGCGGTGGCGACACCGCACACGGAAGGTGCGGTCCTCAAGTTCGGGATCATCTCCGCAACCGGTACCGGCATCCTGATCGCGGCCGTGATCAGCGGGTTCGTCATGGGATTCAAGCTCAAGGAGTTGGTTTCTGAGTGGCTCAAGACGATCTGGATCATGCGCACTTCGGTGATCACGATCATCGCAATGATCGCGCTGGCCTACACGACCCGGTACTCGGGCATGGACGCCACGATGGGTCTCGCGTTCGCCAACACGGGCTGGCTGTATCCGTTCTTCGGGACGCTGATCGGCTGGGTGGGCGTGGCGCTGACGGGCACGGATGCCGGATCCAACGCGCTGTTCGGCAGCCAACAACAAATCACGGCAAACAAGCTCGGGCTGTCGCCGACGCTGATGGCTGCCGCGAACAGCTCCGGCGGCGTGATGGGCAAGATGATCGACGCCCAGTCCATCGTGGTCGCCTCCGTGGCAACCAACTACGTCGGCAAGGAGGGCGTGATCCTGCGGTACGTGTTCTGGCATTCGCTGGCGCTCGCGTGCCTCATCGGTCTCTTCGTGATGTTGCAGGCGTATGTGTACCCGTTCACGGAGATGGTCCTCGGTCCGCCCGGACTGGGCGCTGCGCCGCACTGAAGCATCTGGAAAGAAAAACGGCACGCCTGGGATGGCGTGCCGTCGTTAGGTGGCATGGCAAGGCAGCCGAGGCTGCCCCGGTCGGAATGTCAGTGATAGATGGCCGGCTGATTCATGAACTCGTCGAAATTGCCCAGGTACTCGTCCACCACCTCGATGGACGCGTCTTCAGCTGCCGCCTGGGTGAGATAGTCGCGGAACCGGGTGGCCGTCTCTCCGGAGAGATAGGCCCCCTTCGCCGCGTGCTTCGCGATCACCTCGAAACCGTGACCGGGGTACTCGACGACATGGTAGTTCGGGCTGTTGTAGATCACGTTCATGGCAATGACCTCCGACGTTCGTGACTGTGTCAGGGCAAGTTCCGTGCAACGACATCTGGGCCCGCCCCGACCTGAATTCAAGGGAGCAGAAGCCGGACCAGCTTCCGGAGTCTCTGCACCGCCTCGTCTCTAACGACTGACTCATGCCTTCGTTGAGGGGTATCACATGCACGAAAGTAGACTCGCCGCTCTGAACATCGTTCTGCCCGTCGCGCCAGTGCCGAAGTTTGCGTACGTCCCCGTCGTGGTCCATGGTGGACTGGCCTGGGTGAGCGGGCAGCTTCCCTGGGTCGACGGCGGTCTCGCTGCCGTCGGGCGGGTCGGGGAAGACGTCACCGTCGAGCAGGCCGAGGCAGCCGCGCGCGCCTGCGTCCTCCAGGCGCTTTCGGTGTTGCGAGGCGCGCTTGGATCGCTCGATCGCGTGGATCGCATCGTCGAGGTGATGGGGTTCGTCGCGTCCGCCCCTGGATTCCGGGAACAGCCGAGGGTGATGGATGCCGCCTCCAAGTTCCTCCAGGAAGTCTTCGGCGAGGCCGGTCGGCACGCTCGCACGGCCGTGGGCGTCGCGGAGCTGCCGAGGGGCGCGGCGGTGGAGGTGCGAATGGTGGTGGCGGTCGCAGGCTAGGCAGAGGCTTCCTGGCAGGAAACTCACAAGGGTTTGCCGGGAAAGGCAGGCCGTTTTCGGAGATGGGAATGGAAATGCGTTACACGAAGCTCGGCGGCAGTGATCTCAACGTGTCGGAGATCTGCCTCGGGTCCATGACCTGGGGCCAGCAGAACACGGAGGCCGAGGGGCATGCGCAGCTCGACTACGCGGTGTCGCGTGGCGTGAATTTCATCGACGTCGCCGAGATGTACCCTGTGCCGCCCAGCGCCGACACGCAGGGCCGGACGGAAAGCATCCTCGGCACCTGGCTTGCACGCCAGCAGCGGGACAAGTTCGTCGTCGCGACCAAGATCACCGGTCCAGGCCGCGGATTCGCTTGGGTGCGGGGCGGGCAGCTCGCGATCGACAGGAAGGGTGTCACGGAAGCCATTGAAGGCAGCCTGCGCCGACTCCGGACCGATTACGTCGACCTGTACCAGATCCACTGGCCGGACCGGTACGTGCCGGCTTTCGGAAAGAATCACTACGACCCGGCGGCGGAGCGCCCGACGGTTCCGATCGAGGAGCAACTCGGCCATCTCGCTGAGTTGGTCAAGGCTGGGAAGGTGCGCCACGTCGGTCTCAGCAACGAAACCCCCTGGGGTGTGATGCAGTTCCTCCGCGCGGCCGAGCGGTCCGGCCTGCCTCGGGTGGTGTCGATCCAGAATGCCTACAGCCTGATCAACCGGACCTACGAGGCAGGCTTGTCGGAGGTGACCCGCCATGAAGGTGTCCCGCTCATGGCCTACAGCGCGTTGGCGTTCGGTCACCTGACCGGCAAGTATCTGTCGGGTGCTCAGCCGGCGGGTGCGCGACTTACGCTCTTCCCACCTTTCGGGCAGCGCTATCAGAAGCCCTGTGTCCAGCCTGCGGTGGCCGCCTACGCCGAGCTGGCCGCCAATCGAGGGATGAGCCTCGCAGCCATGGCGCTGGCTTTTGTCCGATCGAGATGGTTCTGCGCGAGCACGATCGTCGGGGCGACGTCACTCGCCCAGCTGGAAGCCAACATCGATGGGGCCGCCATCGAACTGAACGAAGACACCCTGGCAGCCATCGACGCTATACACCTGATGCATCCCAATCCTGCCGTCTGATTCTTCTGGCCTTTCGGGTGCTTCGATGTGGCATGGGGTTTGACAGAACTCGTTTACATCAAGATAATTGCGCGTTTCGTCGGAGGGGTTCCCGAGCGGTCAAAGGGAACAGACTGTAAATCTGTCGGCTCTGCCTTCGAAGGTTCGAATCCTTCCCCCTCCACCAGTCATTTCGCAGTCCAGGCGCGTCAAAGTTCAGGTAAGACTATTCAGGTAGGACTGCACAGGCAGAACTACAGGCAGGACCACAGCTTTTCACGGCAGGGCGGCGTACAGAGAACGTGCGAGGTAATGCGTACGGGGCAACAGCAGGGCATCGGCCGCGCGCCACGGCGAGCGGCGTTGCAGTTGGAGAAACTGGGCGGGTGTAGCTCAATGGTAGAGCAGAAGCCTTCCAAGCTTACGACGAGGGTTCGATTCCCTTCACCCGCTCCACAGGCCGGTCCGGGCGGAGCGTCGGGCCCTGGCATCATCGGCCGATGTAGCTCAGTGGTAGAGCACTCCCTTGGTAAGGGAGAGGTCACGCGTTCAATCCGCGTCATCGGCACCATCTTTCGGATCGAGTCGGCGAGAACTCAGGGGCGACATCATGGCTAAGGGCAAATTCGAGCGTACGAAGCCGCACGTGAACGTGGGCACGATTGGACACGTGGACCATGGGAAGACGACGCTGACG